>ERZ791887.201-NODE-201-length-70091-cov-3.457436_pt1 | contig 70091 bp, 64 predicted proteins | sample MGYA00510157_ERZ791887 | MGnify/ENA primary metagenome ERZ791887 (study PRJEB30046, sample SAMN00792112) | human gut metagenome | study: EMG produced TPA metagenomics assembly of the A metagenome-wide association study of gut microbiota in type 2... | reverse complement strand
CATCTTAATTTCTTTGATAAACCTAGAGATGTTGCAGTAGCTGAGTTTGCTAGGAGAGTAAACACATTCTTAGGACCTAATGAAGTAGGTACTAAGCATATTGAAGAGCTTTGGGACTTACAATATCTGCCTATTAGGATTAAAGCATTGCCTGAAGGAACACTTTGTCCTATCAAAGTACCTGCACTGACATTCATTAACACTCATCCTGACTTCTTTTGGCTGACTAATTACTTTGAAACTCTTATTTCAACTACACTTTGGCTGCCAATGACTAGTGCTACAAGTGCTAGATTAGCAAAGAAAGAGTTAGTTAGACATGCTAAGAAGACTGGGTTTAGTGAAGAGGTTAACCTAAACTTCCTAATTCATGACTTCTCAATGAGAGGTATGGCTGGTGTTGAAGCAGCTATTATGTCTGGCATGGGACACATGACTTCATTCTGTGGTTCAGAAACTATACCAGCTATTGCAGCACTTGAAGAGTATTATAATGCAGATGCTGAGAAGGAACTAATAGCAGCTACTATACCAGCAACTGAGCATTCAGTTATGTGTGCAGGTGGTAAAGATGATGAATTTGAGACATTTAAGAGACTAATTACAGAAGTATATCCTTCTGGTTATGTATCTATTGTTTCAGATACATGGGACTATTGGAAAGTAATAACTGACTATCTGCCTAGATTGAAAGATGAAATCTTAGCTAGGGATGGTAGAGTGGTTATCCGCCCTGATAGTGGTGACCCTGTAGATATTATCTGTGGGGTTGAAGCAGACGTTGTTCATATTCCAGAGGAGGGATTTGAATCTGTTGCAGAAGCTGAAAGTTTCTATGAGGAAGTAATTCTTTCTAGAGTTCGTGAAATTACACCTCATGGTAAATGTGGTCCAAAATCATACTCTATGGTATTTGAGTATAATGGAACTTATACAAAGATTACTCTGAAGAATATTGGATGGAACAGGTATGATAAACAATACTACTATATTGATATGTGGGAAAAAGCAAAATTTGAATGCGAAACTTTAGATCCTACTATCTATAAAGGCTCTTATGAGATCTTATGGGATTTGTTTGGTGGAACTGTAAATGACAAAGGTTTCAAAGTTCTCGATTCTCATATTGGTATCATCTATGGAGACTCTATTGATTTAGACAAGGAGAAAGAAATCTACAGAAGGCTTGAAGAGAAGAAGTTTGCTGCAACTAATCTTGTATTAGGGTATGGAAGTTATACTTATCAGTTCAAGAGTAGAGACAGCCTAGGCTTTGCAATGAAGGCTACTTGGTGTCAGATTAGTGGTGATCCTTATGACATATTCAAGGACCCAAAGACTGATGATGGAGTTAAGAAGTCATTGAAAGGGCTAATCATAGTTGGTTTAGATGAGTATGGTAATTATCATGCTTATGACCAAGTATCTAAAGTGCTTGAGAAGGAAGGATACCTTCAAACTGTCTTTGAAGATGATAAGTTATTAGTTGATTGGACTCTTGAAGATATTAGGAGAAATATTAATGCCAGTATTTAACTAAAAATAAATAAGATGCAGATATTAAATCTAGTTAGACCAGAGAAAAGTGATATTAAGTTTGAGATTATCACATTTCCTGATGGTGAGCCTCATATCAAACTTGAGGGTATTGATAGAAAGAACAAGGTTAATGTTGTGTGTAGAATTACAAGTCCAAAAGACTTGTTCATCCTATTACAGATAGGAGATATACTGAATAGACATGAGGTTTCATTTGCTTTGCACATATATTACCTTATGTCTATGAGAATGGATAGAGTTATTAGCTTTAATGAAGCCTATTCATTGAAGGTAGTGTCTAATCTCATTAATAGTATGAATCCAGAGTCTGTAAATGTGCTTGAGCCTCATTCAATCAAGACAGAACTCCTTATTAAGGAGTTTTGGGGTCATTTGGAGCCAAGAATACCTAACTTCACTGGTTATATTCCAGTATATCCAGATGCAGGTGCAGTTAATAGGTATCAAACACTTGGTGAAGTTCTCATATGTAGTAAAACTCGTAATCCAGACACAGGTAAATTAGAAGGATTTCATATAGAGAATCCTGAATTACTTCAAGATGAAGATTTTAAAGACTTTCCTCTTGTAGTTATGGATGATCTATGTGATGCAGGTGGAACCTTTGTAGGGATTGCTAACAAGATTAGAGAAGTTAATCCTGATAGAAAGTTAGCTATCTATGTAACTCACATGGTTAACCCCAAAGGTATCACTACTCTCAGTGAGAACTATGATGAAGTGTATTTCACTAACTCATACAAAGACTGGGATAAATCAGATTTACCTGATAATGTAAGAATCATTAAAGTTATCTAATCATGAAACTAAGAGATTTTATTATTGTGTTTATTGTTATATGGATAGCAGCACTTACAGGGTTGACTCTTCATATATTCAATATAGAGAAGAAGCCTCCTGCACATTATGTTAAGTTAGAACAACCAGAGTTTCTCAATGAAGAATTGAATGATAGTACATTGCTAAAAGCCCTTGTCTATTATGAGATTAAGGAACCTTTGATAGTATTGGCACAAGCTAAGCTTGAGAGTGCTAATTATAAATCAAGGCTATGTAAAGAGAAGAATAACATCTTTGGATTGTATAATAGTAAAGCCCAACAGTATTATAACTTTGACCATTGGACTAATTGTATCATAGCATATAAGAATATGATAGAGTATAAGCAGAAAGATGGCGAAGACTACTATCATTTCCTACTTAGGATTAGATATGCCGAAGACATTGAATACATAGGTAAAGTTAAAAGTATTGTATCAAACCTACCACCGTAGTTATGAATAGAGAAGAAATAAGCAAAGAAATACAAGCAATAAAGTCTAATAATATTCTTTTAGAGTTAGCAACTGGTTTTGGTAAGACACTTGAAGGTATTAAGTTGATAGCTAGGAATAATCCTAAATCTGTTCTTATTTTAGCTCCTAGGTTAAGTATTATAGAGAGTTGGAAGAGAGAATTTAAGAAGTGGGGATATGAAGAGTTGTTAAAGATAACTACATTTAGTACATATGTAAGCTTAAGGAAATATGCTAATATGTCATTTACTACTATCTGTTTTGATGAGGCTCATCATATTAGTGAGAGAGTAATTGAAGTACTTGAGACTATAGATAGAAAGTATAATGTATTACTTAGTGCTACTATTACTAGGAGTAAAAAACAAGAGCTGCAATTAGCCTTCCCTAATCTCTTTACCTATAGTATTAAATTGAAAGAAGCTATAGATAATAATGTATTACCTGCCCCTTTAGTATATCTTATACCTTATTATTTAGATAACACTAACAGAGACATTCTACTAACTCTTAAGAGTAGTAAGAAAGGGAAGGGTGTTATTTGTGACTATACAGACAGATGGAAGTATCTTAAAGATAAGAGCTATACTACTATTATAGTTAAGTGTACACAATTGGAAGCTATTAGTGAACTTAGTAATAAGATAGAGTATCTTAAAAGAATGTATATTAGGAGTCATAATGAGGCATTTAAAAATAAATGGCTACAAATGGCTGGACAAAGGTTAAAGATGCTTGGTAACTTCAAGACCTCTATAGTATTAAACCTTCAAGTGTTATTTAAAAACCAAAGGTGTCTAACCTTTTGTAATTCTATTGAGCAAACTGAGCAACTAGGTAGATATTGTATAAATAGTAATAATAAGGATAGTTTGAAACTTATTGATAAATTCAATGAGGGTAAAATTAATCATATTACTTCATGCAATATGCTATCAGAAGGTGTAAATCTGGTAAATTGTAGGATAGGTATATTTGCTTCTTTAGATAGCAGTGAGATACTTATAGCTCAAAAGAATGGTAGATTATTAAGACATGAATCTCCTGTACTTATAATACCTTATTATAAGAACACAAGAGAAGAAGAAATAGTATCTAAAATGCTTGAGGATTACAATCCAGAGCTTGTAACAGTAGTTGAAAGTTTAAATCAGATTAAGGTATGACAATTACAATTGATGAAGATGTTTGTGCTAAATATAATCTGACTATGAGTGAAGTGTTGGCAATAGCTCTTGTGAAGACAGGAGCTGATGTGCCTACTTTATTTGCTAATCTTGAAGATAAGAAGGCATTAGTTAAGGATATGTTTAATAAGTATCTTGTAACTATGGGCTATGATGAGAGAGTGTCTAGTGTATTGTTAGACTCTGATAAAGACAGACAGCCACAAGATAGGATTGAAGACTTAGCTCTTAAGATGATGGCATTGTTCCCACAGCAAAAGAAGCAAGGTACTTCTCAGTATTTTAGAGGTAACAAGAAAGATGTTACACTAAGATTAAAGAAGTTCTTCAAGCTGTATGGAAATAAATTCACTGATAAACAGATTCTTGAAGCAACTGATAAGTATGTTAAATCCTTTAATGGTAACTATGCTTATATGAGAGTATTAAAGTATTTCATTTGGAAAGATGAAAGAAAGGTAGACTCTGATGGTGTAGGCTATGTTAGTGAGGTATCAGATTTAGCTACTTATATAGAGAATGAAACCAGTGATATGGCAGATTCTGATTGGACAGCAAGATTAAAATAGTATGGAATTATATGAAAGAGTATTAAAAGGTCTTGAAGAAAGAAGAAATAATCTACTTGAAGGTGGTATTAATAGCATACCTTCACCATTCACTAGATTCAATGATGATTTTATAGGAATAGAAAAAGCAACTTACTATTGTGTGACTTCTGTTACAAAAGGTGGTAAATCTCAATTTGCTTCACATGTCTTTATGTACACTCCTCTTATATATGCTTATCATAATAGGGATAAAGTAAGAGTGAAGATATTATATTTTGCACTTGAAGAGACTCCTGAAAGAGTAATGCAGAGATTTATGAGTCATATCCTGTATTATCTATCTAAAGGTAAGATAAGAGTGTCTCCAAGAGACTTAAGAAGCTCAAAGAATGATAAGCCTTTGTCTCAGGAAGTACTTGACATATTGCAGACTCAGGAATATAAAGACATGTTTAAGTTCTTTGAGGAGAATGTCATATTTAGCTCTACTGCTAATCCCACTGGCATCTATAAAGAATGTAAGAGATATGCAGAAGGAAGAGGGGTTATACATACAAAGAAAGCTGTTTATAGAGGTGAGTTAGGAGAACTTAATGAAACAGATTCCTTTGATTATTATGTTCCTAATGACCCAGGTGAGTATATTATTCCATTTATAGATCATATTGGTTTAATTGACACTGAAAGAGGAATGAATCTTAAACAATCAATGGATAAGTTATCTGAATATCTGGCAAAGTATCTTAGAAATAACTATGGTATGAGTCCTGTAATTATTCAGCAACAATCCTTTGAGAATGAGAGTAATGATAACTTTGTTAGTGGGAAGATTAGACCATCAGCACAAGGATTAGGTGATAGTAAATATATTGCAAGAGATTGTAATATACTTCTAGGTTTGTTTAGTCCATTCAAGTTTGAACTCAATGAGTATAAAGAATATGACATAACAAAGTTTAGAGATAACATTAGATTCCTTGAGGTTCTTGTCAATAGAGATGGTGAAATGGGTGGTTTATGTCCTTTGTTCTTTGATGGTGCTGTATGTGATTTTCAAGAACTTCCTTTGCCTAAAGATACAGAAGGTCTTGCAAGGGTATATAGTTATCTGAAATATATCAGAGGAGTACCACAAAGTTCAAAGGTATTCTTTATGTCTTCAAGAAGAAAGTATTTGCATAGATGGAAAAGATTATCTATCTTTGCACGGTTTAAAAGAAAAATAAAGGAGAAGTTAAATGGCTAAAATTTTAGTATTAGCAAAATCAGGTTTTGGTAAAACTACTGCATTGTGTGGTAGAAAGAAGTTTGGTATTGAAGGGTTAAACCCAGCAGAGACATTTCTCATCCAATGTGCAAACAGAGAACTTGCTAACTTGGATTATAAGTTAATTGATGGAGTTACTAGTGCAGATAGCTTAAAGAATGTTATTGGCAATGGTAACAGAATTCAAGTTGGTAATATCTCAGGTCTTGAGAAATTCAAGACAGTTGCAAAAGCTATTGAGATGTTAGCTCAATCACCATTCAAGAATATTGTAATTGATGATTTCAATTACTTATCTCAAGATTATTACATGGCAAATGCTATGAAAGGTGGTTGGGACACTCCTAAGCAAATTGGTTATGGTATGGGACTTATCTTTAATGCATTTGAAGCTATTCCAACCAGAGAGAAAGACTTGTTTGCTATGGCTCATTATGAAGAGTATAAAGATAAGAATGGTGATTCCATTTCTTACAAGTTCAAGACTACTGGTAATATGGTGGATGGTTACATTACACCAGAAGGTAAGTTTGATATTATTCTTTATGGTAAGGCAGGTTGGGATGATCAAAACAAGAAAGCAATTAAACAGTTTGTGATTGACTTTGATGGTGAATATCCTGCAAAGGATTCTATTGGTGCATTGGATGAATGTCCATTATATATTCCTAATGATTTAGGGTATGTAAAGAAGTTGATTAATAAGCATTATAACAGAGAATAATGGATAGAGAACAAGTAGTTAAGTTATTAAGGGATATACAGAATAGTCCTGGCTTTTATAATGATATTGCAAAGAAAGATGTCATACTTAACTATTGTGTTGAGCATGGTAAATCTCCTCAACTATCCATTCAATTTGTTCAGATCATTAGTATAAATAGAGTGTTACTAAATGAAATATTTCTTGATACACTAGAAATGTTGAAGAAAGAGCATGCTATTAATACGTTATATGCATCACAGAATTCCATTAATAGAGGAAATAACCCAATTTTATTAATATATTAATTAAAAGAAACATGAAAGAATTAAGTAGAACAGAATTAGCAACAGTTAAAAGAACTGCGGCTAATGTGAAAACATTCAGAGCTAAGAAGGCTAAGTTAGAAGCACAAAAGGCTAAAATTGATGCAGAACTTGAATCTGTAAACAGAAGTATTGACTTGTTTGAGCAGCCAATCATTGAAGTAACTGGTGGATTTACATCAGAACAAGTACTCAATGGTGAAATGGAACTTGCTATGAGTCAACCTGTAGAGAGTCCTACTGAAGCTCCTGTAGAGGAAACAGTGTGTGAAGCATCTACATCAGATTTGCAGGCACAAGATAATGTGCTGAGAGCTGAAGAATCTCCTATCAATCCTTTTGGATTGAAGTTAGATGAGTCAAGTCCCCTACCTTTTGAAGCATAAGTGGTATGGAAGAGTGGAAAGATACATTAGAAGGGTATCAAGTATCTAATCTGGGCAATGTTAGAGATAGTAACAAGGAACTGAGAACCCAATACCTTGATAGGTATGGTTATAATTATGTCTCACTTAAGGTTGGGCATAAGTTTAAACTGTTTAAAGTTCATAGGTTAGTAGCTCAAGCATTCTTGGAGAATTACTCAGATAACTTACAGGTAAACCATAAGAATGAGATTAAAACAGACAACCAAGTAAGTAACTTGGAGATGTGTGATAATAGGTATAATTGTAACTATGGCAGTAGGAGAACTGCATTAGCTAGAGCTGTTATACAAGAAACTCTTAATGGAGAATTTGTAAGGGAATGGGAGTCTACAAGAGAGGTAGAAAGAGTGTTAGGATTTTCTAATACGTCTGTATCAGACTGTTGTAAAGGGTACAAGAAAGATTATCATTCAGGAAAAATGTATCAAGTCCATCAATCCTATGGTTATAAATGGAAATATAAACAATAAAAAAAAAAGTATTATGGTTAATAAAAAGAATGGTGCAGTAGTAATGATGGCTTTTGCCGCAGGCTCTGAATCTAAAGAGAGCAATAGAAAACTCTATATGGGTATTGCACCTGTATTTGTTGCAGCAGTAAATCCTAACAAGGCATTGCTGAGTAAGTTCTACAACTTTGATGTAGAAGAGGAGCCAACCTATATCAGTGAAGCTGAAGTAGGACCTGATGGTAACAAGGTTAAAGTTCCTCAGGTAAGAATTGACTTCCTTGTATTATCTGATCCTGCAAAATGTAATGGCATTGAGATGAGAAAGTCAATTACTTTCTTCATTAAGAAAGCAATCAGGTATAACAGAGATGCTACCAAGGTTCAAGTGATTGACAAGTATGGTCAGACTGCATGGCCTACAATTGAAGAGGCTAAAATTCATGCAATTCCTCAATATGCAAGTGGTCCTGCAAATCTTGACAAAGATTATAGACCTGCCTATATTGGTGAAGAAGAGTTGACCAACTTCATCAAGGCATATCTTAACATTCCTAATCCATCTTATTCTTATATAGATAAGAATACTGGTGATAAGGTTGTTAAGACTTTGGCTAATCTTGATGATGCACTTGCCAGACTTGACAACATTGACAACTATTTCAAAGGTGATTACAGTGAACTGGAATCTATCTTGAAGCTCCAACCTAAGAATGTAGTGAAGGCTTGCTTTGGTGTAAGAACAACTGATGATAACAAACAGTATCAAGCTGTATTTACTCAGAAGTTCTTGAAGAATTCTGTTACTGACTACAGTTCTCTTGATAAAGAGATTCAAAGCAGAATAAATGCAGGTGGTTATAGTAATACTGAATTCAGTGTAGAACCCTTGCATGAATATGTAGTTGAATCAACTAACTTCAATGAAGCATCAAGTACTACAAGTACAGACACACCTGAATCAGCCAGTCCTTGGGCTTGGGCAGCAAATAAATAACATTTAACTAAACTAACTTATGGCATTTAGTAGTGGCACTTTTAACATAACTCTTGAAGATTTATTGAGTAAAGTCAGTGAGTCTGATATATTATATCATTATTTCGGTATTAGTGAAATCCCATGTGTTGTATCTAGTCCTTTGAGAGTAGATAATGATCCATCCTTTGGCATTTATACATTAGATGGAAACAAGATATACTGGAAAGACTTAGCTAGAAAGACTTCAGGAGGTCTTTGGGATATGTTAGGTGAGTATTGGGGGGTGAGTTACAGAGAAGTTTTAAAGAGAGTCTGGGAAGACTTACCCAATATAGCCACTACTACTCATGAATCAGGTAAAATGAAGAAGCCTAAATCAATCAGTAACTACAATGAAGAGACTGATTTACAATGCAGAATTAGATGTTGGAAACAACATGATATTGAGTATTGGGAATCATTTGGAATATCTCTTGAATGGTTAAAGTATGCTGATATATATCCTATATCACATAAAATAGTCATTAAAGGTTCTAATAGATTTACCTTTGTTGCTGATAAATATGCTTATGCTTATGTTGAAAGGAAAGAAGGTAAGGTTACTCTTAAGATATACCAGCCATTCAGTACTACCTTCAAGTGGAGCAATAAGCATGATAGGTCTGTCATTAGTCTTTGGACTAAAATACCTGAGTTTGGTGAAAAGTTAGTTATTTGTGCTTCAATGAAAGATGCCTTATGTTTGTGGGCTAATACTGGAATACCAGCAATAGCTATACAAGGAGAAGGTTATACAATGAGTGATACTGCAATTAGTGAACTTAAAAGAAGATATAAAGAGATTTATATACTTCTGGATAATGATGAAGCTGGCTTGGAAGATGCAAGGAAACTGTCAGAGTCTACTGGGTTCACTAATTTAGTATTACCTAATTATGGATATAAAGATGTATCTGACTTATATAAAGGACTACAAGACCCAAATCAATTCAAACAGGTAATCTTCAGCCTTATAAATGGAGAAGAAATAAAAAGTAATATCCCATTTTAATTAATTAAAAAAAAAGAAACATTATGGAAGCTAGAAAAATTTTATTTGTCCTGAGCAACAGCTCAAATCAGAAAAGCATTATGTCAGAAGCAGAAACTCTTGGTGCATTGAAAGCAGACATGAGAAGAGCAGGTATTAACTATGATGGCATGACATTCTATGAAGGTAGAACTAGAACAGAGTTGAAAGATGATGCTTCAGTTCTCCCTGTAAATGTGCCTGTGCCTGCAAAGGGAACTACTCCTGCAACTACTACTAATGACTTGGTGTTCATGCTGACTACAGCTAATAAGAAGATTAAGTCAGGTGCTTTGAGTCCTGAAAGAAAGAATACTCTTGAGGAAATCAAGGCTAAAGGTTTAGGTGCAGCAGTAACTGCAAAGTTTGGTAAGAATGCAACTCAGTGTAAAACTCCTGATTTGTTGGCATTTCTTGCAGAACAATCTAAGCCTGCATCTCAAGTAGTTACAAAAGCACCTAAAGCAAAGAAGGTGGAAGAAGTAGCTGTAGATGAGAACCCTGATATCACTATCAAAGAAGTGATTAAAGGTGAGCCTATTACTGGTGTTGCACCTTGTACAGAATGTGTAGATAAAGTAGCAAGAGAAGTTCTTAGTGAGCTTATTGAAATGCTTGCAGATGAAGTTGATCTCGATGACGATTATAGTTGTCTTCTTGAGAAACTTGATACAGGTGTAGTGTCTGAGAAACAGGAACAACCAACTGAAACTAAAGCTGTTAAAGAAGAAAAACTTTCAAACAGTGAAATCAATGATTTGTTTGGTGGTTGGGCTAAATAAATAACAATACAGAGGTTGGTGAGTAATCATCAGCCTCTTCTTTTTTAGTGATACAATGAGTGTAGAAGAAAGACTAACAAATTTATACAACTCATTCATGGAGAAGCCTAACATCATTTATGGTGTATTCAAGAACTTCTTTGGTGAAGAGTTTGTAGATATGCAGAATTATCCATCATTAGATGAATATATCAACAATGCAAAAATGTTGCATTCAGAAGAGTTCATCATGATTGATGATACAATAGAAGATTCATCATTTTCCAGAATAAATATACTTGTTAGGTTTCCTGAGGTGAGAATTATCAATGAGAATGATAAGTATATAGATATATGGGAACTTTATGCTAAAGTTACAGTTACTTATTCAGGTACTATGCGTGGTGATTTTAGATTGAATAGGTCTGAGTATGATTTATTTCAATTAAGAAATGGTTATATGCATAGTCATATTAGTTCTATTCCCTTTAGCAGACTAACAGAATTTCAAAGTCCCTGTTTAGGTTCAGGACCTATTAGAGGTACTATTGCAACATTAAATGATAGTGGTATTGAATTTGATGAATTAAGATGGGAATTATTCTGTCTTGAATTAAGTAAATATGTTCAAGTTGAATCCTTGACAGGAGGACCTTATCATAGACTTGAAGAACTTGGTGGTAGTAGTATGAGAGTACAATCTGTTACATGGCCTATGTATAAAGATAATCAACTTAGAAGCTATTCTTCTCTTAACACTGATCTATATAAAGACTTTATGATGTGGTTATTGAGAAAGAAGAAATTAAAATTTGACTTTCTTAATGGTTATGGCATAGGTATGTCCTATATTCAATGGACTATATTTTTAAGTAATGAGTTTATTGAATGGTATAATATAAGGTATAAAGAGGGAGTAGTAACTGCTTCCTATAGAGATTTACTTTTAGAAGGTCTATTGTATAGAGGTGTTTTAAATAACAATAAGATATATATCAGCAGATATAGTGCAGCTGATAATTACTTTCAGTATGTAGGTAGGCAAGTTTGCATATTTAAAGGTGAGCCTGTTTTATTTAAAATAAGAGAAGGTAATACAGATACGAATGATGATAATATGTCTACATTCCTATCTTCAGTGATTGTAGAACATTTTTATAAATGTATTTTAGAAATAGTTAATTATGAGTATAGAAACGAAACCCAAACTACTGGAACTGACAAGAAAGTCTACTTCATATAAGTTGATAGTCACTCCAGAACTTGAACGAAAGATAAGATATTTCTTAGACAAGTTCCCATCAATAGAATATTCAGGTACTTTATTTTATACTGTATCTGGTAGTTTTGAAACTGAAGATTTAGTAATCACTGCCTTTGATTTCCTGTTACAGGATATAGGTGTAAGTGGTTATACTGAATTCAATCAATCTCCTGATGTAATAGGATATATGGTAGATCATCCTGAACTATTAGGAGAAGATGTATATCAAGGATTAATGCATTCACATCATACAATGGGTGCATTCTTTAGTGGAACAGACTTATCTACTCTTAGAGAAGAGGGCAGTGATAGAATCCACTTTGTATCTTTGATTATTGATACTAAAGGTACTTACAAAGCAGCTATTACAAGAGTAGTTTCTGAAGAAATGACAGCAACAGGCTATGTTAAGTATCCTACATATAATGGTAAAGAATCAATTGGACAACCTGTTAGTTATTCTTTTACTAGAAAGAAGCTTGAATATTTCATACTTGATGTAGAAAGGCCTGTGATTAATAATCCCTTTAAAGAGCTTGCTGATAGAATTCTGGAAGTTCAAAAGCAAAAAGAGGAAGCCAAAAAGAAAGCTACTCCTGTTTATGGAGGTAGTTGGCAAGGTGGTAGTGGGTATAATAGTTACACTCCTAGAGTATATAATAATAATAATACTAAACAATGGGAGGATGCTAAGCCTAGCACTCCTAAGAACACAGCCTTTAACTATCAAACTAATGTAGGAAGAGGCAATGTTATTCCTGAGAATAAACCTTATGTTCCTCCAGTGAGTACTCCTTCAGTACAGGAAGAACTTCCATTTGAACAGGAAACTCAAGAAGAAGTAATACCTCCATATGGTGAGGTAAAAGTTGATCCTACTATCATTGAAGAAATTGCAAGACAGTTAGTAACTGGAGATATTTCTTATGGAGTGTATGAGAATGAAACACTTGAAGAGTTAGCTAAAGTAGGAGAGGAATCATATGCTCAAAGATTTGAAGATGATTCACTATTTCATGCTTGGGCAGAAGGTTATGTTGAATTCTTGGTTTATTATGCTGAAGACCCAGCTCTTGAGCAGTATGAAGATGATGTATTAGCTGCATTAGTTGCTTATGATTTAGTTGAGAAACTTAATAAGTTAACTAATAGAGGAAAATACATCAATCAGTTTATTGAAATGATTGAAAGGTATATTATTTAATTATGGATATGGATAATAATGAACAACTTATAGAAGCAGGAACAAGTTCTACACTTGAAATGGATAGATTTTATAATCAAACTCCTGAAGCTCAAGCAGCAGAGGTGCTCAATGATATTATTAGAATAGCTAATGTAAATGACATTCCTATTTCAGTTGAAGAATCTCATGTAGAATTGACTCCAATGGAAGAAGAATTGCTAGCAGCTGCTCTTGAATCTCAGAATAGTGAAATCCCTGTTAACTCTCCTACTCTTCTAGTAGAAGATGTTACCAGTAGATTTAGTGGTGCCTCATGGTATGACAAGATTAGAACAAAGATTATATTATTAGCTGGATTAGGAGGTATTGGTAGCTATGTTGCCTTCTTATTATCAAGAATGCATCCATTTAAAATAGTGATGTATGATTATGATAGAGTAGAATCAGCTAATATGTCTGGTCAATTATATTGCATGGAGAATATAGGAGAGTATAAGGTCAATGCAATATATAACACAATGAAGAAGTTTTCAAACTTCTATAATGCAAATTCTTTAAGAGAGAGAATTACTGATGGAACTCCAGCTAGGGATATAATGATATGTGGGTTTGATAACATGGAAGCTAGAAAGACGTTCTATAGAGTATGGAAAGCTCATGTTAGGTATTCAGATAACAAGGATGAATGCTTATTCATTGATGGGAGACTTGCAGCAGAAGAGTTTCAAGTGTTTGCAATTAAAGGTGATGATGAAAGAGCAATGGGAATCTATGAGGAAGAATGGCTGTTTAATGACTCTGAAGCTGAAGAGACTTTATGTAGTTACAAACAAACTACCTTCATGGCTAATATGATTGGTTCTGTAATGGTTAATTTATTTGTGAACTTTGTAGCTAATGAATGTGATCCAGTATTTCCAAGAGATGTTCCTTTCTTAACTACCTATGATGCAAGTACTATGTATTTTAAAGTAGAGATGTAATTATGGCAAGAGTAGGTTCAAGATTAAAAGATGCTATAAACTTTCTAAGTTCTGCATATAACCGCCATGAGTATAGTCCTATAAGCTATGGTCCAAATATAAACTGGGAAAGAAATAATGTCTTTTCAAAGTTCTTTATAGCTGATATAACTGGTCCTGAGATAATAGTTCCTATAGTTATGAGAGGGCATGTTGAAGAGGTTATTAGTAGTAGTATTGTATATAATACAATAACTCATATAAAGAAAGAAGTAGTAATTTATGTTAGAGATTACAATCCTGCTGTAAGAACTGCTGATAGCTTTATATCAAAGGTATTTGTTGAATCACCAGAATCAGGGTTGTCCAGAGTCACTATCAAAGACACAACTTATATTGGAAGTAGAGGCTGCATATTTGATAATGATGGAAAACTTCTTATGCTTTGTACTCTTGTTGGTAGATACATACTTCATGATCAACCAGGTGATTCATTTTTTGGTACTATAAAAGGTTTTACTTATGATGAGGTCAGACTGTATATTCATTCTGATGTTGTTAGAAGTGAAAGTGATGTAGTGTGTAAAGCAATTATGAATAAAATAATGCCTTTTATGTTATCATCAGAGTTTAGAAAACCATATAGTCAAAATATAAGATGTTTTGATGCTGATAATTCTATAAGAACTACAGTCATTATTGATGATATTAGTAGGTTTGTAAGAACTCCTACATTTAGTAGTGATTATACTGATGAGGATATAAATAACATGTTGAGTGTTAGAGCTTCTGAAGTTGCAGATCAAATTAAGTTGGTATGACACTAGGTGAATACTTTGGTGATTGGATTAGGGTTATAGATGTTAATGAATTAGATAAGGTTACTAAGACTATAGGCAATATAAGGAAGCCTATATGTCCTAATATACCTGATGTATTTAAAGCATTTACATTATGTTCATATAATAACTTGAAGGTAGTTATGATAGGACAGGACCCCTATCCTCAGAAAGATGTAGCAACAGGTATTTTGTTTGGTAATAGGAAGGAGGTAAGTGATGAAGACTTATCTCCCTCACTAAAGATTGTTAAGGAGGCAGCTGTTGATTTTGAAATTCCACATAACAGTATTATCTTTGACCAGACTTTAGAGAGCTGGGCTAATCAAGGAATTCTTATGATAAACTCTGCATTAACTGTGGAAATGAATAAAGTAGGTAGCCATACTATGTTATGGAGACCATTTATGACTAAGTTATTAAAGAATTTATCAGAGTGGAATACAGGTATTATTTATGTTCTGTTTGGTGAACAAGCTAGGACATTTGTACCTTATATTAATAGCAAATCTAATATCATTCTAGAAGAAAAGCATCCAGCTTATTATGCTAGAATTGGTATTAGAATGCCTTCTACAGTCTTTAAAACTATTAGTAATTTAACTAAAGATAAGTATGGTGAACCAATAGTATGGTTCCAAGAGTATTAATTAGATAATAAGTATTATGAAGAAAAAGTATGTATTTGTAGGTACAGGTGATTCTGTATGTGAAGGTGATAAATTTGGTGGAGCAATAGTATGCAAGTCTGGAGATATATTCTTCTTTGATTGCATCAATGAACGTGCTATAACTAAGCTTCTCTCAGAAGGTTTTATTAAGGAAGTTAAAGAAGAAGTCATTAATTATAAGGAACCTGTTCATCCTTCAGTAGATGATATTACTTTTGAGACTATCATCATGTCTATTGCAAAAAGACTGAAGTGGAAGGTTGTTAATGTGTTCAAATACCTTGATAACCTTGCTTACATTAATGAAGGTGCAGTACTTGCAATCTTATTGAGAGAAGTAGCTGTAATTCTTGACAGACAATATCCAGACCATATTGAGAATAGTGAGAAAATCTATACTATTGACATGGCTAAAGGTGAGATTGTAGAGGTTAAAGATATTCACAAGATAAAGAATTTCAGAAACTTTGCTGCATTTAGAACTATTCGAGATGCTGTTACTGCGAAGAAAGTACTGAAAGACTTTATGTTAGTAGCATTTAGTAAAGGTGGGAGAAAATAAGAAGATACTTAATGCCTCTAGGAGAGAGTTTGATGGAATTAAATTCAAGTCAGAACTTGAAGTGATGATTTACAAGACTCTTAAAGAATTAGGATTTAACCCTTTCTATGAACCAACTACTTACACCTTATGGAGAGGTTTTAGACCTACAGTACCTTTCTATGATAAAGATAAGAAGACTAAACTTCTTAAATTAAATCTTAAGAAGATAATAGATATAAAACATACTCCTGACTTTGTGTTTCTATATAATAATGTAGTTATTGTTATAGAGGCTAAAGGTATGGAGAATGATGTATTCTATATAAAGAAGAAGTTATTCAGAGCTTATCTTGAAGATTTATATAGAGAGACTGGACAAAAGTCTATGTATTTTGAAATCTTTACTAAGAAACAGCTTCTAGAGGCTATAGAAATAATTAAAGGTTATGGAACCAGTGGAGAGAATAAAAAGATTAACTAAGTACCTGCCAAAAGGTGATATTGCATTAGCTCATACTTTCATTGATTCAAGAGATTTTGAGTCACTGCAAGAGTTAGTTGATTCAGCTATTGTTAAGACTAAAAGAAACATTAGTAGTAACAATCCTAAGGAAGAGTATCTTAGTTTAGATGTGGATGAAATGGAAAAACTAAAGACAGAAGTAGATGATTATGTAGACCAACTACAACTGCCTGAACAAGATGATGAATTTGATAATTATGAGGAAGAGTATTGTTGAGGAGTGGAGGGACATACCAAAATATTGTGGCTTATATCAGGCTAGCAATTTAGGATATATTAGGAGTGTAACTAGAGTGACTATTCAGTCTGGGGCACAAAGGTGTATAAAAGGTAGGACACTTTCTCCAGCAAAGGATAAATTTGGATATAGTAGAGTTACTTTAAGTAAGAAAGGTGTACATCATACCTATTATATTCATAGGTTAATTGCTGAAACTTTTATTCCTAATCCTGATAATTTACCCCAAATAAATCATAAAGATGAAAATCCAAACAATAATGAAGTCTCTAACTTAGAATGGTGTACTGTTCAATATAATAATACCTATGGAAGTAGAAATTTAAAAGCTTCACTTACAAATAGTATTATACAATTGAATAATTCTAAATCTAAAGCGGTGATACAATTAGATTTAGATGGAAATTTTATTAGTGAGTGGCCTTCTATTAGTGAAATAAAAAGACAACTAGGATTTGATATTTCTAATATTGCAAATTGCTGTAAGAAACATCAGATAATAAAGGGGGTTAAAACAACTAGAATACAGGCGTATGGATATAAATGGAGATATAAATAGAAAAAGCATAGTTGAACTATCTTGGAATGTAGATGAACTAACATATAGAAAAGATTCAGCAATTTCATATTCTATATTAAGCCGCTATAGTCGAGAAGGATTCAGAAAATTAGGTAGTCTCTTTGATAAAGTAGAAAGTCCTGCATTAAGATTTGGTTCAGCAGTTGATACTATGTTAACTGATGGAATTGATGCTTTTAAAGAGAGATTTACTGTATGCGAGTTTCCTTCATTATCAGAAGCACTTATAGGAATAGCTAGAGACTTGTTTGAAAGTTATGGTAGTCAATATAGAAGTATTGATTTAATACCTGATGATGATATAATAGCTCATACTATTAGTTATCAACCAACTTGGGGTGCAGAAGCTAAACTAAGAACTATAAAAAGTAAGTGTAATGATTACTATAAATTGTTAGCTATATCAGCAGACAAAGAGATATTATCTCAGAAAGATTATAATGATACTGTTGCTTGTGTTAATGAATTGAAGAATAATCCTTACACTAAGTACTTCTTCTATGTTAATCCATTTGATAATAGATTTGAGAAGGTATTTCAGTTAAAGTTTAAGGCTAAGTACAATGGAATATCTGTCAGATGTATGTTTGATGAGTTAATAGTTGACCATGAAGAGAAGGTTATATATCCTATAGACTTAAAGACTAGTGGTCATGCAGAAGAAGACTTTGAACAATCATTTGTTACATGGAGGTATATGATACAAGCTCAGCTTTATACATATATACTTCAACAAGTTATTAGTGAAGATGAGTACTTCAAGGACTTCAAGATAGCTCATTATAGTTTTATAGTCATTAACAGATATACATTAGCTCCACTTGTATGGAGATACTATGGTAACTTTAGTGAAGTTGACTTAAAGGATAATGAAGGTAATATCTATAGAAATTGGAGAAAGCTCTTAGAGGAATTAGACTATTATCTAAATGAACCTTCAAGTAAATATACTAAAGAGGCTAAAGAAAGAAATGGTATTATGAAAATAGATAATTTACAACCAGCATGACAGAGTTAGAATATTTTAAAGGTGATGAACTAGCAGCTTCAACTTGGAGAAATAAGTATGCAGCAGATAGAGAACAAACTCCCGATGATACACACAGAAGATTAGCTAAGGAGTTTTCAAGAATTGAAAGTGAGTATGATTGGGAATCTTCTAAAGGAGTAAATGGCCTTAAATTGTCAAATTATGGTTATCAAAGACCTAATCTTGATGAAGAGGCTATCTATCAGTTATTCAAGGACTTCAAGTATATTATACCTGGAGGTTCAGTTATGTCTGGTTGTGGAACTGGAGCATTGGTAAGTCTTAGTAATTGCTTTGTAATAGGCAGTCCAAAGGACAGTTATGCAGAGATAATGAAGACAAGAAGCCAGCAGGCTCAACTTATGAAGAGAAGGGGTGGAGTTGGTTATGACTTATCTCAACTTAGACCAAGAGGAGCTAAGGTTAATAATGCAGCTAAATCTTCAACTGGTGCAGCATCTTTCATGGATGTATGTTCAGATATAACCAATGAAGTAGCTCAGAATGGAAGAAGAGGTGCTCTTATGTTAAGTATGAGTATCAATCATCCTGATATTGAGGAGTTTATTACTAAGAAGCAGGACTTAACTAAGGTAACTGGAGCTAATATATCAGTGAAGGTTACTGATGAGTTTATGCAAGCAGTGGTAAAGGATGAGGAATATTTTCTTAGGTATCCTGTTAATCTATCTGATAGTTTAATGAGGTTGTATTCCTTAGAGAATTATGAACTGAATAAACTTAATGAGATTAATAGAGGTTTTGTAAAGAAAGTAAGAGCAAGAGAGTTATGGAATACTCTTATGCACTGTGCTTGGAATACTGCTGAACCAGGTATTATGTTTGAAGGGGCAATGCACAACTATTCTCCTGATGGTGTATATCCTGACTTCAAGATGGTTGGAACTAACCCTTGTGGTGAAATACCAATGGGTCCATTTGATAGCTGTAGGTTGATTCATATTAACTTAAGTAGTTATGTTATAGACCCATTTACAGATAAGGCTCACATTGATGAAGAGTTACTCTATATGCACTCTTATGAAGCTATGAGATTAGCTGATGATTTGGTTGATTTGGAGATTGAGGCTGTTGATAGAATTATCAATACAGTCAAGAATGATACTGATAATACTGAGTTTAAGCTATGGAGTAGAATCAAAGAGACTGCAACTCAAGGAAGAAGAGCTGGTCTTGGATTCACTGGACTTGCTGATGCAGTAGCTATGTTAGGATTAAAGTATGACTCTGATGAAGGTATTCAGAAAGTTGAACAACTAATGAGGATTATGTTCAAAGGTCAACTTGATAGTAATATTGATATGGCTATTGAGAGAGGTGCATTTCCTGCATGGGATGGTTATAGAGAGTGGCACCTTAGAGTAAATGATACTGCTGTAGAAGAGAATAATCCTTGGTTTAGATTCCTAAAAATTAACTTCCCTAATGAAGCTGATAGAATGTCTCACCTTGGAAGGAGAAATATCAGTTGGTCAACTGTAGCTCCTACTGGAACTGTAAGTATCATGGCTGGCACAAGTAGTGGTATAGAACCTGTATTCATGCCTTTCTATCAAAGAAAGAGGAAATGTATGGATGCTAAGGATAGAGTGGATTATGTAGATAAGGTAGGTGAGAAATACACCTTGTTTACTGTAGTTCATCCTAACTTGAAGAGATGGGCTGTGACTACTTTGAATTACAGTGAAGAGGAAGTCAATAATTGGTCTATTGGAGTATGGCATGAAGTGTGGAAAGAAAGTCCTTACTATGGTTCTACTGCACCAGAGATTGATTGGAGACAGAGGGTTAAACTCCAAGGAGTAGTTCAGAAATATATCACTCATAGTATTAGTAGTACAGTTAATCTGGCTAAGGAAACTACAGAAGAAGAGATTGCTGATATCTATATTGAAGCTTGGAAACAAGGATTAAAAGGTATTACTATTTATAGAGATGGATGTAGGGAAGGTGTATTAACTAAGGTTGAAAAGCCTAAAACTATTGAAGGAAGACAAGCTCCTAAGAGACCTAAAGTTCTTGAAGCTGATTACTATCAAGTTAAAGTCAAGAAAGAGCAGTTTATAGTTCTTGTAGGACTTCTTGAAGGTAAACCTTATGAAGTGTTTGCATTCAGACCTCTTAATCCTGTTAATATCCCATCACACAAAGGCACTATTACTAAAGTAAGTAAAATGCACTATAGTTTTGACTCTGAACATATTAATATATCTAACCTTGAGTTAGCTAATACTAATATTGAAGAGAATGCAGCTACATTATACTCTTCAATGTTGCTGAGACATGGTGTAGATATTAACTATATTATCAAGACTGCAAGAAAAGTCAATGACAATATTAGTTCATTTAGTTCAGCTATGTGTAGAATACTTGCTAAATATATCTCTAATGAAGAGATTAAAGGTGAAGTATGTCCTGATTGTGGAGGAACTTTAGTAAGAGAAGGTGGTTGTATTCACTGTAAGGACTGTGGTTATAGTAAATGCTTATAGTATGAAGATTGAAACTAAATATAGTATGGGAGATGCTGCCTTTGTTATGTACAATAACAGGGCAGTTCCCATAAAAATCATGGGAGTGCATTATTCTATTGATGTGTATCAAGGCGAACGTATTCATTATTCAAGTGATATATCATCCACTGATGGTATGATTAGGTTTGAGGAAAAGTATGTATTTAAAACTAAAGAAGATTTATTGAAAACATTATGAAAATTAAAGTAAAAGGAATAACAGCAGGATGTTTGCCTTTCATTATAGAGAAGGGTGATTGGATTGATTTAAGAGCAGCAGAAACAGTTAGCTTTAAAGCACCACAAGCTGGTGTTAGAAAGAGAGAAACTATTGATGGTGAGATAGTAAGTCATAGAGATGTCACCTTTGACTTCAAACTGATTAAGCTTGGTGTTGCTATGCAATTGCCTAAAGGTTTTGAAGCAGTAGTATTACCAAGAAGTAGTACTCCAAAGTTAGGAATAATGTGTGCTAATAGTGAGGGAGTTATTGATAATTCATATTGTGGTAATGATGATGAATGGAGATTCCCAGCTATTGCCTTCCAAGCTACAACTATTAATAAAGGTGATAGAATCTGTCAATTCAGAGTTCAACTGAGTCAAAAAGCAACTATATGGCAGAAGCTTAGATGGTTGTTTAGTAACAAGATTAAGCTTGTGAGTGTAGACAAACTTGAAGGTAATAACAGAGATGGGTTTGGAACTACTGGTGTTAAATAATAACTCAGAAATAAAGATGAAAATATGGTAATGAATATATTATTTGTAATAGGACTTGTAATTTTAGCTACTTTCTTTGCTAAGATTGTTGATGTCTATAGAAAGAAAGAAAAGAGAGCACAGGCATATAGAATGTCATTCAGAGAAACTCTGGATTTAACTGACATTCCTATTGTAACTTTCAAATGTGGAGAAAAGAAGTTAAACTTCTTATTGGACACAGGTGCAAGTGATTCTATAATCAACAAATCAGTAACTAATGATATTAAACATAGTCCTACTGGAGTAAGGAACACCATCTATGGTTCTGATGGTAATAGGAAGGAAGTAGATAAAACATCTATTGATATTACTTATAGAGATAAGACATATAGTGAAGAGTTCTATGTTATGGACTTAGACGCTGCATTCTCTAATCTTAAGGGTGACTTTGGTGTTAATCTGCATGGAGTACTTGGTAGTTCTTTCTTCCAAAAGTATAGATATATAGTAGATTTCGAGGAACTAGCTGCATATTCAGTAGTATAATGGAAGATATAATTAAACTTAATTCAAAGGGAGAAGAGAACAACTATCTAAAGAGGTTAAAGAAACCTAATGGAGAGGAATCTAAGACCTATGTATTAAAAGTTACTTCTCCTCAAGTTTTTACAGGTAAAACCGAATATAAGCATAAGTTTATATTGCCTACTGGAGGTCCAATGATAATTGAGGGTTGTACTTGTGCAGGAACTGATGAAGTAGTGAAGTCTATTGACTATACTATGGGCTACGGATATACAATAACATTTTTGTAATATGACAGAAAACTGGGAATTTAGAGAGGAAGAGAAGGAAGCCATTAGTTATTATGGTGAGCAGATATACTTTGTTACAGGACAATCCTATCTGTTTGAAGATGAAGAAAGGCCTTTCAAATGTATCTCAGTTGAACAGTCTTTGGAGTTACTGGAAACCCTAAGAGTAGTAGGCTTGGATAGTGAAACTAGAGGCACTGAAATCTGGCAAGGACAATTGTTACTTCTTCAACTAGGTAACAAGCACTTTCAAGTAGTAATTGATTGCTTGACTATAGATGTAAGAAGATATAAAGAGTTCCTTGAAAGTGACAGGCTCTTTATTATTCACAATGCCAAATTTGATTTAAGATGGCTATATAAAGAAGGAATTGTAGTAAGAAATGTCTATGATACTTTCTTAGGTGAAAAGATACTATTCTTAGGTTTCCCTCCAGGTATAATCTCATTATCTTTGCAAGCTTGTTGTGATAGATACTTACATATACATCTTGATAAGACTGTTAGAGGTAAGATACATGCAGGTTTAACAGATGAAGTAATTATATATTCAGCTAATGATGTTGTTTGGCTTGAAGATGTAATGAATGCTCAATTAGAACAGATTAAAGCTAGAGGTCAACTTAATGCTTTAAATGTTGAGAATAGGTTTGTTAGAGTACTTGCATATATTGAGTTCTGTGGTATTAGACTTGATGCTGTTAAGTGGAAAGCTAAGATGGTTAAGGATGAAGCTAGGTTAAGAGAAGCTGAAACTAAGTTAAATGAGTGGGTAGTTAACTATGTATTATCTAAAGGTGAAGATGCTGTAATAGCTTATGATTCTACCACTAGAAGAGGTAAGAAGAAGAGAGCTAAGGCTAGTGCTGGTAAATATGTAGCTATAGACCCACAAAGAAACTTGTTTGAAGAGTCTGTGCCTAGGTGTATAATTAACTGGAATAGTAACAAGCAAGTTATTCCATTGTTTGAAGAATTAGGCTTTGAATTATGGACTAAGGATAAAAAGACAGGTAAGTTAAAGAAGTCTGTAGACTCAAAAATACTTGGAAAACAGAAGGGTAAGAGTGATATTCTTCCCTTATATCTTGAGTATTCAGCAGCATTTAAAGTAGTAACTTCCTTTGGTCAGAACTTTCTTGATGCAATTAACCCTGTTACTGGAAGAATACATCCTACCTTTAATCAAATGATGGATACAGGTAGGCTGAGTTGTGGTAAAGGCGGTAAGAAAGGTGGAGGAAAGACTAAAGATGATGATGTAGCTGAGGATGAAACTGATGTAAGTGCAGATGAGATTATTGCAGTTGATAAGAGTGTGAATGTACAACAGTTACCTAGTGATGAAGAGACTAGAGCATGCTTTATACCTAATCAAGGCAATCTACTTGTTGACTGTGATTATGGAGACCAAGAGGGTCATGTATTTACTGAACTAACTCAAGATAAAGCATGGATTGAATTCTACAATGACCCTGCTGAGAGAGATGGTCATGCCTTTGTAGCTAAAATGATATTTCCTGATGAGCTTAAAGATATACCTGAAAAGGAAGTAAAGAAGAAAAGAAAAGACTTAAGAGATGCAGCTAAACCTGCTAGATTTACCTTTAATTATAATGGTACAGCTAGTGCATTGGCAGCTAATACTGGTAAGCCTTTAGAGTTCTGTGAGAAGTGCTTTGTCACTTACTTTAATGCTTTTAAGGGTATTGATAGGTTCTTTAAAATATCTAAGAGAAAGATGTGGGAAAGAGGTTATATTCTAATCTCTGAATTAACTGGATTAAGGGCATATATCTATGATTGGCCTATTCTCAAAGGTATTGAGAAGAGGAAGAATAGTATGGGTCAGGAGTTCTGGGACTTATATAGAAGTGCTAAGGAATCTGGCTTAGTTATAGAGGATGTTCCTGGTTCAGTTCTTCAAGAGATTGCAAAGAAATTTGCTAAAGGTGAGCCTCTTCAAGCTATTGCTATAAGGTATGAATATAAGGTTAAAGTAGCTGGTAAAGTAGAAACAAAATACATTGATATTAACTGGCAGACTGTAATAGTCAAGGTCTTCAAGCACCTTAGTAAAAGAAGGAGTGCATCAGAGAATCAATCATGTAATTATACTAGTCAAGGAACAGCAGCAGCTATGACTAAAATAGCTGGTAGTGTGTATTTTGACCATCTGGTAGAGAGTGGAAGAATATTCAAAGTTCTTATACCAAATGATGTACATGATGAGTATTTGATTGAGCCTCCTGCTGAAATAGCTGAGGAGGAAGCAGCTAAGTTAAGTGAATGTATGGAGTATGCTGCATCACTATTTTGTAAGAGTGTAACTATTAAAGCAGTTCCTGAAATAGGAGACCATTGGATACATTAATTATGGATATAGAAGATTTAAAGTATATATTACAGCAACATGCCTATATAGTAGGGCAGTCAGTATTAGCTACTGCCCGCCTTGAAGGTATGAAAGTTGAGAATGAGAGAGCTATTCAAAATGGTTTAAATCCTCCTTATGGAGAAGAGCAGTTTGAGAAAGCTATGTTAAAATTTCCTGTTGATCACAACAGTATTATAGATGCTTTTAAATATTAAAGTTATGAGTGAATTTGTGATAGTACTAGTCTTAATAGTAGCCTCTATTGGTTTGGTATGGCTACTATACAAGGCTAATGAGCTTCAAAAGAAGAACATTTATGTTTATCCTAAGACTAAGAACAAATATCTTGTTAAAGGTATAGTTAAAATGAAAGATACTCTTTCACTTGGATGGGTAGATGCTGTATTGTATATTAGTCTTAAGAATGGGAATTATTATGTTAGAGAAGAGAAACAATTCTTTGACAAGTTTATAACATTAAAAGAGTGGGAGGAAACTAATGGATGTAAAAGTAGGTGATTTTTATGAATACACAGGAAAGACTGGCTTTGATCTTGTTCAGAATAACACATATCCTATAATAAATATAGATAAAAATAATAATATAGATATTAAAACAGATAATGGTCATAAGATATTTTCATGGGAGAAGTTTATTACTGTATTTGAGCCTGTTATACTTAATAGTTGTAATTCTTCAATAAAAGTAGGAGATACAGTTAAATGTATAAAAAGCCTTGTTTACTTTGATGAAGGATGTACATATACTGTACTTGGTGTAAGTTCTACTAAAAGAGTAGTAATTAGAGATAAGTTTGGTAATCCTAAGTATGTTGAGCCTTATGAATTTAACACCTATTTCACTACTACCTTTCAAGTAAATGATAGCAGTAATGAATTAGTTGAGAGTTTTAAGAGTATTACTTCAAAGATGGCTGAGACTTATGAAAAGAAGAATCATGATTATGGTGATTCTTTTGATAAGTCTCTTGATAAGTTTGGATTAATAGCATCTGTAGTTAGAATGGGAGATAAGATGAATAGAATTGAATCTCTTATAAATAAATCAATTCAGAATCCTGCTTATCCATCTGTTTCAGTTAAAGATGTTAATCTTGTTAAGGACGAATCTATTAAAGACACATTGCTTGATTTAGCTAATTATGCTATTATGACAGTAATGTGGATGGATAATCAGAAGAAGTGTGATAATGGCTAAAGTAATTTTATGTAGAGGAATACAAGGTAGTGGTAAAACTACTTGGGCTAAACAATGGGCACTTGAAGACCCTGAGCATAGAGTAAGGTTCAACAATGATGATGTCAGGAATATGCTTGGTAAATACTGGGTAACTTCAAGAGAAGGACTTGTGAGGGCTTTAAGAGACACTTGTGTACATAGAGCTATGGATGAAGGTTATGATATAGTTGTAGATAACATGAACTTAAGTAATCATGAGTATGTGGCATATAGAGATATTGTAGCTTCCCATAATAAGTATGAAACAGACTCTTGTAAGCACTATACTATAGAGTATAAGGACTTCTTTACTCCCCTTGAAATATGTATTGAGAGGGACTCTAAGAGAGAGAATCCTATTGGTGAAGAAGTAATAAGGAAGACTTATGAAAGGTATAAATCAATAATTGAAGGTGTATGAGTAAGCAAGGAATTTATGTAAGTCCTGATAATATTGTACCAAATAGGGATAGAGGTGATAAACAAAACCTTTATCTCTATGTGTGTAAGTATAATATTGCTTATGGTAATGGGATGGTTCTTGTAGCAGCAAGAAATCCTATGAGAGCTATGGAAATACTTGAAGCTACTAATCGTAAAGATGATTATGGATATTCAGTATATCAAGATGCAGACTTAGAACATGTAGTAGGAGCTACCTATAATGGCTATGAGGGCATCTTGCATCAACAACATTATCTTGAATAATTATGGCAACAGAAAAGCAAATAAAGTGGAGAGTCAGAGGTAGAACTCTGTTTGAAATTAGAGGCATTGCTTCAAGAAGTAGCATTGCTGATAGCATGTGTTTAACTCAAAGAGAGAGAGAGAGCTTCTTAGAGAAGCCTTTAATATTATACAAGATGTAGTAGATAATTCTACTGAATCAAGTAGAGAGTTAGGTTTTAATGCAGTTGAGAGGTGTAAATACTGTGGTAAACCTTCAACACATGAGGGTGGTCTATGTGATAATTGTTATAATGTAAGACATTATTAATATGGCAGAAATATCAGTTGAAAATGTGATGGTGGAGGCTGAGAGAGACTCATTCTTTCCACCAAGATTATGGGTAATTACCTATGATTTAAGAGGAGTTGGTAAAGGTATTGCAATGGTAAAAGCATCTAATGCAAATGATGCTGAGCAAATACTAAAGACTAGTGGTATGTACAATGGTACTCAATCAGAGTATCTTGTAACTAAGACAGAAGAGATTGTCATTCCACCTTGTTGTGGTTTAATGGCAGAACAGAATGTGGAATTCTTTAACAACAATTAACTATGGATAATTTAACTTTAGGAGCAGCAAATAATCCTAATGCACCATTTAATGAACCTTTAAATATTGAACATAAAAGGTTTGTGAGTGTGACTATATCATACTATGATACTGTTGAAGCACCTGTAAATAGCTCTGATGATTTTATAGAAAAGTCTTTTTATAAAAAGGTATTTGACGGAGATATTCCTAAGGAATTTGATATTGATGAAGTTGTAGTACTAAATGACTAATTATGAGAATTATAAAACCAAGTTTTGAGATTTGGGACCAAGAAGAAGGTCTTGAAGGAGTTTATAAACAAATTGAATTTAGTACATAATATTCCTTTTAATAATTTGTTTATGTCGAAAAATTTACTTATATTTGTATTATTAAAAATAAAAATATATGGAACAGTGGAAAGAAATAGTAAATTTTAAAGGCATTTATGAAGTAAGTTCTTTAGGTCAGGTAAGACGAATTCATAAAGATAATAGAAGTTCTAAATATAAAGTATTACCTCAAGATACTTTAAGAGGGTATAAAAAAGTCACTTTATTTAAAAATGGTATAGGATATAAAAAGCAAGTACATAGACTTGTAGCTGAAGCCTTTATTCCTAATCCTCTTAATTTAGAACAGATTAATCATAAAGATGAGAATCCTTCTAATAATAATGTTGATAATTTAGAATGGTGTTCTAGAATTTATAATGTGAATTATGGAACTGGAATTGATAGACAAGTTGCTAAAAGAAGTAAAAAAGTTATTCAGTTGGATTTAAATGGTAATATTATAAATGAATTTAATTCGACTCAAGAAGCTTCTAGAATATTAGGAATTAGTCAAGGACTTATTTCTAATTGTTGTAATGGAGGATATTGGAGAGATAAGCATTCTAAATTTATTAAATGTACTAGAGTAGGAGAGTTTAAATTTAAATTTAAAGAAGATGAAATTAATAAAAGCTAGTTTTAATATAATAGAACAAGGTCCTAGTATAGATGGTATATATAAAATAATTGAACAGGCAGGAAGAGTATGTTATAAATCTGAGGATAAAATAACTGAAACATCTGCCAGGGAGTTTGTAGAAAGAATGATTAAGAGTGGGCATGGTGCTATGTTAGAAGCAGGGACTGTATATTTAAGATATGACTTTAAGGCTAGAGAAGATTCTAATAGAGTTGCTTGTAATTTATGGAGTAAATATAAGGAAAATATCTACTCAAAAGCTGTACAAGCTCAACCTATTTTAGGAGTTCTAGATGGATTTGTAGCTATTACTACTAACTACAGAGTACTTGTAGAGAATAACTGGCTTGATGATTTACAATATATCTGTGAACCTACAGAGTTCCATGAAAAGAGATATACTGTTAAGTTTATCTGTGATAGAGGAGTTTCCCATAAACAATTTGTGGCTTGATAGAGTAATCTATCAATGATAACCCAGTGAATTGCTGGAAGGCTAAAATTTATTAAATCATGCTAATCAGCAGCCAAGCCAACCTTTAACAAAGTTGGAAGGTTCAGAGACTAACAGTTGAAACTAATATGAAAACAAATATACATAAGTGGCAAAGTGATAAAGTAATTGAGATGTATATAAGCAATCCATTTACTGAGTTCACACTATCTAACCTTAAACCAATACGAACAATGAGTGGTTTAGGATTCTTAGATATTAAAAAGATAATATTAGAATATAATACTGACACGAGTGCTGGGCATCCTGTGAAGGATGATGATATAGTCCCACACTCCTCTGAAAAGAGGAGAAGTATAGGATAAAGAGCCTATACATTAAGAGATGGAATTTGTAAGACATAGAGTGATGTCCTTTGCTCAAGAGAGTACAAGGTATTGTAACTACTCTAAAGATAAGTTTGGTAATGAGATTATTTATATTCTTCCTTCTTGGGTAGATATGAAGCAATTGGGAGAACAGAACTCCCAAGAACTTCTTATTCAGATGGGTAGTTTAAATAACCCTACTTACTCACAAGAAGATTTGAATGAGCTATATTTCTTATTTGGGCTTGCTTCTTCTGAGATACAATACTTTAACCTTATTGGTAAGGGTTGGATTGCCCAACAAGCAAGAGCAGTATTACCTAATTCACTTAAAACTGAGTTAGTAATGACTGGTTTTGTGAGTGATTGGGAGCATTTCTTTAAGTTAAGAGATGCAGGTAGCGCACATCCACAGGCTTATGAACTAGCACATCCATTGCATATGGAATTCTTGAGAAGAGGTTATATTACTGATTTATACAATGAAGCTAATCCTGATTAATATGTTTTGGATAGGATTTCTTGCAGGAGTATTAGTAACAGTTGTTACTATGGTGTTAAGTATTGTTTACTATGTTAAGCATGGTGGTTATTATTAAATAGAAGAAAGTATGATAAAGAGTTTTAAAGTAGGAGATGTATTGAGTGAAAGTTCTCATTACAAAGTATTAGCAGATAACGGTAATTTAAACTTTAAGTTGAAGCATCTAGAAAGTGGTGATGTAGTTTATATAGATGAAAAGTATATCCATAATTACCTTGAATCTGCTGATGACTTTACTAATGAAGTAAAGGTAACTAGAGAAGATAAGAAAGATGGTACTTTAGGTATCAGAAGTATCTTTGAAGGTATTCATGGTTCTCAAGTATTTACTGTTTGTTTCAAGAAACAGGATACACCTAAATCTCAAAGAAAGCTTAATGCTGAGATTGCTACTTTGATTAGTGATTTCTCAAAGGAGATTGATACTATTCAAAAGAATAAAAAGGGTGTTGCTGAGGCAGCAAAGAAGTTTGCTGAAGAGTTGATTAAGAATCCTATCTTACCTTATGAAGAAGGTGAAGACAGGGTATTAAGAGGCTTCAAGATTCAATTTGAGAGTAGAGATGGCAGATATAACTGCATAGACATGGACATTGAGGATACTAACAATGTTAGACCTGTTAATATAAATACCATCAGATGGATCATCTTAGGTGGTACTAAATATGTTGTTGAGTAATGAATGAACCTATTAAGAAAACTTCTGAAGAGTGGCAATCTATATTTCCATATCCCAAGGTTTTAGACCCTGATGGTTGGGATAGAAAGAACTATGATTACTCTTGGAAAGAAGAGAAAATCACACTTGAAGAGTATGAGGCTAGAAGGAGTCAGAGTACATGTGTGTATTCTATTATTACAGAAAGAATGTTTGAGAAGGGAGTAGATTAAATCTACTCCTTTTTTCTTTTCTATAAGGATTATTCTTTTCTTATGGAACTTTTGGACTTATTCTATTGTTTATTTAAAAAATATATTCTACTTTTGCAAAGTAATTAACTAATTAATTGAATGTTATATGAGTAAGACTTGTTATACTCCAGAGAAAGGTCTGGATGATGTAATAGCTAGTAAGGTAACAGGATGGAATAAATACTTAGTTGCTAACCTTAGAGGTTTATATCAGGAAAGAAATCCTGAAGCTGAAACTCCAACTGCTGAAACTCTTATTGAGTTCAGAAGGAGTCTTAGTAAAGAAGACTCTAAGAGACTTCTTGATGCTATAAATAGTCCTGCTGTGTCTTATACACAGTTAAGAGATGACTTTAGTGCAGAAGAGAGATTCAACAGAATCAGTATGATTTCCACCATGTTCTCAGACATTGTAGATGCTGTTCAGGAGGAATATCCCTCTGTAAGTAGAAAAGATATTATAGCTGGATTCACTGTTGATGGACAACAAGCTGGTGGTGTAGCTGGTATCTTTAATGAGATATATGATACTCTTCAATCACAATATAGTGATGCTATAGAAGAGAATGATACTGAAACAGCAGCTAAATATCAAAAGGTATTTGATAACTGGGGAGCCTTAATATCCTTTGCAAAACTTAGAATTAGAGATGCAGAAGACCTTAAATTAGGTCAAGACATTAACTTTGCTGATGATTCCAATCCTAACAACTTCAATGAGAATGATATGACTGAGAAGTTTGTTATGGAAGAATCTAAGAGAGAAGGCTGGATGGAACAAGCTGAATTTGAGTCTTCTTTTGGCTCAGTTGGAAAGCAAGTTAGAAAGGTTATTGGTAGAGTTCCAGTATATAAGGATGGTGAAGTTGTACTGGATGATTTAGGTTTCCCTGTAATGCAGGACCCTGTAAGAATGCATCAGGAATTACTTGATGTACTTAGAGGTGTAGGCAGTGAAACTGAAATGATGAATGCTCTTAGAGAGCATAGTAGTACTGCTGGATGGGTAACTCCATTTATGCAAGAGCTGGAAAATCCTCAAATAAGAACTCAATTCTATACTGACTTTAAGAAAAACTTTCAGCCTTATTCTATGCAAACTGAAAAGCAGGAAGGTAGAATAAGAACTTATAAGACAACATTACTTAATAGAATTAAGGGTAATGCTCCTTTTAGTTCATTCTTAACTTCAGTTAAACTTGGTAAGGTAGTTAATCCTAGGAACAGCATCTTTGAAAAGAGTGGTGTTGGTACTAGAGTTATGCCAATTAGACTAGAGAGAATTAAGAATAAAATAGTTGATACTTTAGCAGAACCTGAAAGAATAAATGAGAAATCAAAGTTCTGGATGATGTCTAAATTAGAGAGGAAACAATTCTTAATTGATGCTGCTGAGTCCCTTGGTATTGATATAGATGGTGAAACTTTAGATAGAATAATGTCTAGGAACAGAGATATTAGGGCATTAAACAAAGAATTGTTAGGTGCAGCTAAGTTTGGTCTTAATCTAACTAAAGAAGAGCAAGAAGGCAAAAAGGAGGTTAGTTATGAAGAGCTTATCAAAAGAGCTTCTAGTAATGAGAAGAAAGGTGTCCTTAGAGAAAAGATTACTAAAGTACTGGCAATAGTTGCTAAGAGTAGAGAAGGGTTAAAACTTGAAAGTAGAGTTAGATATGGTGATAATACATTCTTTAGTAATGTTATTCCATCATTCATGGGAGATAGATTTGATAAGATAGCTTCTTTTGTGAAAGCTACTGACAAGAAAGGACTTCAGGCTATGCTTGAAACTACCTATCTTAACTCATCTTATTTTCAATATGATGGTAAGATACTTAACAAGTGGTTAGAAGAACTCTATAATAGTGATTTAAGTACTGAAGATAATTTTGCTGCAAACTTTACCTTTAAGAGATTCTTAGGTACAGATAAACTTAAGTTTGAAGACTTCACTAGTAAGCAGCATATAGTACAAATGCTCAATGAGTATTTCTCTGAGAAACAAATTAGTCCTAATAGTCAATATGCTTGGTATCCTGTATTCATCTTAGGTGATAGTGGAGTAGCTAAGTTTATTAAAGCTAAAAGGTATGGTGGTCAAGAGATACTTGATGGTATGTACAATGTCTATATTCAAGAGAAGAGAAGAATGGAGTTAGCCAAGGCTGCTAATAGAAAGATGCAGGACCAAGGGTTAAAGGCTATTGATAACTTCTCAAGAAATACAGATAAGTTTAGCCTACTTCCCTTCTTAAATGAACCTAAGTATGCTGGGATGATTAAAGAAAGTAACATTGAACAGACTGTTAAGCAAGCTATTAGAGCTTATATGGATGATTCTGTTACTAAGTTCAAGCAACAACTTAATACATTAGGAGTGCTTGAACAGCAAAATAGTCAGTATGTTTATTTGAGTCAAGAAGTTAAGGGTAATAGAACTATAGATCAAGTATTATCAGACTATTACTGGAATACAAAGTTTGCTACTATCCAACAGTTACAGATGATGACTATTGATCCTTCTTTCTATAAAGGAACTAAGGACTTACAGAAGAGATATAAGGAAATTCATGCTCCTGGCTCTGCATTAAGTGTAGAAGCTATTGACCCATTCACAGGTGAAAGATATAGTAATGATGGTATTGAAAGAGTAGTTTACTTTGATGATATTGATGTAAATGCAGAGAAGTTTGATCCAGAGTTCATGGCAGCAATTGCTAGTCACTTTGGTAAAAACTCTGATGTTTATAAGATGTATAAGAAGAATACTCTTACAGATGGTCAGGGCTATAGAACACTTGAAAGTTATAAGAAGGTAATGGGTATGGCTGGTAAGTGGGATGAAAGAATGGAAGCAGCTTATAATCAGATACAATCCATTAGGTCCAAGATAGGTAAAGATGAAAATCCTTCAATGGAAGATATCAAGTCTATCTCAGATTTAGCTGTTATATTCCAACCTATTAAACCTTATTTATTCTCTTTTGAGAACTATAGTATCAATGGAGCAGATATGTTAAAGATACCTGTTCAGCATAAGTATGCTGAGGCAGTTCTTATACCTGAACTTCTTCCTGCTGGTAGTAAGTTAAGAGATATAGCTTATTGGATGGAAGAGCATGTTAATCCTGAAACTGGTAAGAGTGAGCCTATAGATATGATTGGTTCTACTAAGATTGTTAAGGTAGGTGGATTTGGTTCTACTGATATTAGCAATGTAGACTCAAGAACTATCAATGATGCAATGAATAAAGGTTATGTTCATCAGTTAAGCTATGCTGACTATAGAATCCAGACTAATGTTCCAGAGCATGTTAATAGCTCTCAGTTATTTGGTACTCAGGTAAGAAAGCTTATTATGGCTAAGGTAGGAAAGTTTAAAGACTACAGTAGTTATATAGGTGGAAAGAGAGTTAATCTTGGTGGTAAATATGGTAATGTTAAGTTGAATGGTGGTAATCTTGTAAGATTCTATAATTCACTTATCACTGCTAACATTATTGATTCTTATCATTTATTTGAGAATGCAGTATCTGATGCTAATAAGATAAGCAACAGGTTAATCCAGACTACAGCTAATAATAGTAGAGAGTCTAAAGATAACATGATGGCTTATGCACTAAATGAAAGAGGTGAATTTACTGTACCTTTATTTGAAGGTGGCTTAGAGCATGATAGTTCAGCTTTATTCTTTAGTCTCTTTAAGAAGATGGTTAACAAACAATCTATTAAAGGTGGTAGTGCTGTTCAAGTATCAGCTATGGGTATTACTGGTTATGAGGAAGATGGTGGTTTGAGATATGTAACAGACCCTAATAATCCTAATAATATACTCTATGCAGAGTGTGAAATACCTTGGGATTTAACTTATACTGATAGTACTGGTAGAGAGCAATCATTAGACTTTGAGACCTATTGTAATGAAGATGGTACTCTAAAGATTGATGAGAATGGTAATACCATATTAGAGAAAACTTATCCTAATATACTTAGTTTACTTGCATATAGAATTCCAACTGAAAGAGACTACTCAATGATTAATCTGAGAGTGAAAAGATTCAGTCATAAGACTGCTGGAGGTACTATTAAAGTACCACCTCAGGGAACTACTATTGCAGGTTTTGACTTTGATATTGATAAGTTGTACTTTATGAGAAATGAGTATCAGCAAAGGCAACTTACATCAGAGGAAATAAAGAACATATGGTCAGAGTTCTATGATACATATCCTAATTTGAAGGCAGTTCTTCAAGAAGCTAGAGAAGAAGATACTGAATCATTAGACAGACTATATAAGTATTGGGAGAAAGCTGGATTACCTTATTCATATCAAGCAGCTTTCAATCAGTTTGTAGCTGATAGAGGTTATATAAAGTTTGAAGAATATGACTTTAGTAAGAGTCCATTAGAGAATAGTAAGGCTAGTAGAAACAACATGCTTATTCATTTGATACAACAGAGATTAAGTGATGTTGAGACTTTTGGAGATAGATATACCCCAGGTGGATTTGCTAATGCTTCTAAGGCAGCTAGAGTTATGAGAGAGTTAATGTTTGGTAAGGCAGAAGTTAATCATCAAGATAAGACTGTTAACCTTTCAAGTATTAATAAAGCTATTGATGAAGGAAGTCTAACTGATCCAGAGCCTAATTATGATCCTAGTGACCCTATGACTATTGTTATTTATAACCAGCAGAATAATGTTGCAGGTAAATTGATTGGTATCTTTGCAAATCAAAATACTAATCATGCATTTGCTTCATTGATGGAACAGTTTTCTTTAAAGAAGCCTATTACATTTGCAGGTAAAAGTTATTCTGATTTACTTCATAATGATAAAATAGATACTAGTTTGAATGTTGCTGAGTTTCTAGCTGCATCAGTAGATGCTGTGAAGGACCCAGTACTTAACTATTTGAACTTGAATACTATTACTGCTGATGCTGGTGCTATGTTAGCAAGACTTGGTTTTACTACTGAGGATATAGGTTTATTATTCAATCAACCTATTATTAAGGATATATGTGAATACAGCTTTAATAATGGTATGTCTGATATTAACTCTGTGATAGACAATGTATTAGACAATTATGAGGTTGATGGTGAGTTAAAGAAGGCTATACCTGATGAAGACCTTTCAAGAGAAAAGTTAGCATATAATATAGTTCAGGCTGCAAACACTAGTAAGGAAGAACTAATGAAGAGTGATGAATTTGTTGAGAAACAAATTATTGTTGCTGATTTATTTAGAGAAATCCTTGAAGCTAGTAATGATGTATCTCAGTTTGTAAGAAACACTAAGTTTACTGCATCTAATGCTGTAGGTTCTACCTTTGGTGATGCTTATGCACAACAGATGAAAGTAGCTGCTTATGTTAAGTCATTTACAAAAGCTGATGCTCTTAAGGTTGAGATGAAAGTAGCTCAAGGTATTAATGCTCCTATGAATAATGAAGTAGGAACATTATCCATGAATGATCAAGAGTATATGGAATCTTTACTTGAAAATCCTTTTGCTTATGAACAGGCTATGTATGATATGAATAGAAAGGCTGAGAAAGTAATTAATAAATTCTATCCTTATAATACTAAAGCCTATAAAGAAGCTAGAGAAGGAATAGCTGCATTTACTAGAAGTGGATTACTTGATGCAGAGACTATTAATAGTATTCACAGTGACTTAATGGTATTTATGTTAAGTCAGCAAGAGAATAGCTTATTTAATGGTAATATGCCTATTAATGCAGCAGGTGAAGAGGTTACAGCTAGAGAGTATTTTACAGAGATATTTCCTGAAGGTTTATTCAATATTCTTGAAGCTAATCCTACAATGAAGTCTATGCCTATATTCCAGTATATGCAGTTTGTTACTGATGAAAATACTGGTAAAGTGAGCATGAATATTCAGGATATAGGTGGTTTAGCACCTTATCAAAAGGATGAAATTAAAGAGAGTTGGGGGGACTTATTAAGGAATGAGCAGACTGCTGAATTAGCACAATCTCTGTTCTTGTATAACTATTACAAGCTTGGCTTTACTTATAGTCCTATGGCATTTATGAACTTGGCTCCTACAGAAGTTAAGTTAGCTGTGCAAGTAGGATATGATTATAATGGTAATCCTAAATCTTATGTTGACTTCTTAAATGATGTACAAAAGAGTAGGATTGGTGTTAATAATCAAGAGTTTGCTAAACAGTATTTACTTAATCATTTAGATAATAACAGACTAGTATTTCATCCTAAAGGAAGAAATGGTAGACTTATAAGTAACTTAGCTTTTAGTGATGGAGTAGCTGTAAGCAGCTTTACTCTTGATGTAAAGAAGTTAGGTAAAGAAGGTAATCCATTCTTATTACCTAGTGAAGAGAAAGGAGTATCTTACTTTAGACCTGTTATTGTTATAGATGATATAGTATATATGTGTGATAGTAATGATGTAGTATTTAATGCCAGTACTACTGGAAGTATTAACTATTATAAGGTTGATGCTTTAGGTGAATCTGGAAAGTCTCTGCAATATTCTTCCAACTCAATGACAGTAAGTACAATAGCTGATACTGAAGTTCAAGAGGATGGTAATACATCAGTTGAACCTGAAGTAGTTAATACTGTAGATACTAGTATGAGTACAGAAGAATTAGTTAGACAGGCTACTGATTTAGCATTAAAAGCTGATAATACCTTAGATAAGGCATTAGTGATTGAGATGCTAAATAAGGCTAGTGTAGAAGATTTAATTGATACTATTGAGTCATTGAAAGCTCAAGCTAATAATGTAACTGACCAAGAAGGTAATAAGATTTGTTAATATGGATAAGTGTAGTATAATTCCAAGAGTAAAGAATAGTAAAGGTGAATTTGTAGAGAGTGACTTATTTAAGTCACTCCTACATTACACTAATGACAGAGAGGTATCTAAGCAGTATTATGCTGTAGGTACTAGTCCTGAATTCTTAAGTAGAGTAGCTAATGAAGCTAAGTTTGATAGTAATGGCGAGATAACCTTTCAATCTCTTAGGCAGCTAACTAAGCTGAATCTAAATGATGAGAAGGTTAAACAAACCTTGAATAAAGATATTGGTGCTGGTGTATATGATTACAATGAAGCTGTACCTAAACTACAGTCCTTTAATAGAAGTAGCCCATACAATGATAAGTATATGGCTACTATTATTAATAAGGATAATGGTAAGGTTGAATTAACTGTAGTCAATAAGAACAACACTAATGTAGCTCAGTTAAATGATAACATAGCTAACAGAAGTCTACAAGAGAGAATTAAGTTCTACTTAAATAGAGCTGGTGTTGATTATAGTTTCCTTGATGATAGTGAGAGAATTAATGGTAGATATAGTACTGTCAATGCTACTAAAACTGCTGATAGTCTCTATCAATTAATTAAGGTAGCTAATAATGAACAAATAGATAGTAGTTTATCTGAAGAAGCTGGCCACTTTGCTGTAGGTGCATTAGGTAATTCTCCACTAGTTCAAAGACTTGAGAGATTGTTAACTCCTGATGTACAGAGAGTTATAATGGGTGATGAATACAATACTATTGCTTATAGAGATAATCCTGCAAGAGAAGTTGCTGGTCATCTAGTAGGCAAGGCTATTAATGGCGAGATAGATAAGAGAGCTTCATGGCAGAACATAGTCAATAGAATAGTAGGTCAGATTAAAAGAGTCTTTAATAACATCACAGGCAATGAAATAGCTAATGCTAAATTAGAGGCAGTAAGAACTGCTGATGCTATTGCACAAGGCTTTATGTCACCTAGTTTCCAGGGCACTGTTGAAAATGCACTTGAAACCCAAGAGACACTGTATAGTGCTAGAGACTCTGTTAATGTTGCTACCTTCAAGTCTGTTTTAAATATACTGAGAAGTCAAACATCACAGATGAGAGCTATTGATAAGTCTCTTTATAATAAGTACAATCAATTAGCAGGTCAAGTTGAAGCTGGTAGAACTAGCAGTCAACCATCACTATTTGCAGACTTAATTGCTGTAGATGGTATTACAGAAGCTATGGATTTAATGGTTGATACTGTACCTGAGATGATCGCTAAGTTAGCTAAAGTAGACTTTAATGTAACTAGTATTACACCAGAGAATGCAGCTTTATTAAGAGAAGTAGGAACCTTTGTTGCTAATGCACAGGCTATTCTTAAAATAGTAAAGGATGCTACTACTACAGAAGATTCAAGACTTAGATTACAGAATGTCAATGAAAGTACAATAACTCAACTCAAGGCTCTTAGAAGAAATCTTAATGAGGCTATTAATGGTGACAATAGATTACTTAATACCCTTGAGATTAAACAGAGAGAGTTCTATCTTAAGTTTCTTGAAGATGCTATGGGTTCTACTTATGTAAATAGAGCAGCCAGAGTAATATTTGATTGGAAGAAAGGTCAAAGAGGTCTTAGATGGGTTAGTGCTGAAAAAATTCCTATTGAAGATTTACTTAGATATATGGAGAAGGATATTAGTATTCATGAATCTATTTTAGCTTCAATGTCAAATAACTCTGATGTTATTGGTGAATTAGCTGATAGAACTGTGAAGTTAGCTAATAAGTATGCTGATGATATGACTATTCAAACTCAAGATAGACTAAAGATACTTGAAGGTGATTTACATAGTATAGGAGAGAAGAATACAGATGCTTTCTGTGAGATAAGTCCTAGAACTGGTAAACTAACTGGTAACATAGTATCACCTTATGTTTGGGGTGACTATGAAGATGATTGGTTACAGTTTAAGAAAGAATGTAGAGATGACTTCTATGCAAACAATCCTAACCTTGAAGGTAAATCAGACTTTGAGAAGAGTCTACTGTGGGATCAGTACTTTAAACCATTAGTTAAGTCTTGGCATAAACAGCACTCTCAATGGAATCAAGCTGAACAAAGATGGTATCCTAATGATACTTACTTAAGTGAACAGTATGAGAAAACTATTAAGGGTACTCCAAGAGCTGGATGGTTAAGTAAGTACATGAATCTTAAAGCTGAATTAGATGGATTTCTACCTGATGGTAGTACTAATATCTATAGAATGCCACAGTTCAAAGGTACTACTATGAATAAAATCAGAAATAGAAGAATGACTGAAGGCACTGGAAAGGCTATTAGTTATACTCTAAGAAGAAACATGGCAGATACCTTTGTTGAAGATAGTGAAGACAGAGACTTTGGTAGTGATCAAACCTATAATACAATAGAGGAAGATATGTTCTCTAATCAACTTGAATTTGAGAAAGAGAAGTTAAACAGAGTTCCTATCTATGGTATTAATAAGTTAAGAGATAGTGCAGAGTTAAGTACTGATTTATTTCAATCTACTTTAGCTTATGCTGGGATGGCACATACTTATGCAGGCATATCCAGTATTGCAGGTACTCTTGAGATTGGTAAAGATGTCTTGAAGAGAAGAGCTGTAGGAGGTATAAGGGCAGAGTCTGAAAGAGATGAAACTTCCAGAGCATTTAAAAGATACCAGAAGTTCCTAGATAAACAGGTGTATGGTATTAATACTACTAAAATTAAGATAGGAAAGAAAGTAGTACTTAATAAGGTAGTAGGATTCTTCACTGGATTAGCATCAAAGTTCTTCTTAGGTGGTAATGTATTAGGTGGAGCTGTTAACTTAGGTACTGGTTCTCTTGAAATATTCAAAGAGGCTTTATCAGGAGAATTCTTTAGTGTTAAAGACTGGGAAAGAGCTAATATAACTTACTGGAAGAGCTTACCATCTAACTGGTTACATGCTGGTGATGATGTTAAAGAAGATAAGGTAAGTTTGTTCATTAGACGAATGAATGCTCTTAATGAAAATAAGAAGAAGGAGAGAGATTACTATACTAATAAATCTAAGTGGGTTAAGTTAAATCCAGTAGGAGAGAATCTATTCTTACCTTATAAATGTGGTGAACACTATATGCAGACTATGGCATTTCTTGCTACAGCCAATGGTACTAAACTCATTGATGAGAATGGAAATCCTATTAGTCTATACAATGCTTATCAAGTAGTTAACATAGATGATAGTAAGCCTAATTTAGGTAAGACTCTTCAAATGAAACAAGGTGTCAGAGTACTAGATAAAGATACTGGGGAATTAAAACCTTGGAGTATTGAAGATGAATCTAAGTTTATGGATAGAGCCAGAGAAATCAATAACAGAATGCATGGTATCTATAACAATTCAGATAAAGTGGCTATACAACAGAATGTTTATGGTAATGCTTTATTAGCTATGAGGGGTTATGCATTAGGTATGATACAAAGAAGGTTTGGTGTTAATGCTTATAGTGTTGCATTAGGTACTGAAACTGAAGGTTCTATGAGAACATTAGCTAAGGTAATTGCATCTACATTCACAGACAAAGGAGGCTTTGCTTTAACAGCTAGAGCTATCTTTACTCCAGTATCAAAGACTACTCAACAAATGATGCTTAATGCTGGTTTCTCAGCTAATCAGTATTATAATATGAGAAGAAATTGGGCTGATATGGCTGTCATTGTAGCATTGACTTTACTTAAGATGTTAAGTGCTAAGCCTGATGATGACGATGATGAAGAACCTGACCAAGCTATGGGTTTCTTATATTATGTAGCTAGTAGATTATATAGTGAACAAGCAGCCTTTAATACTCCTTGGGGATTTGTTAAAGAGGCTCCAGTAGTAACTAATATATCTCCTGTTGGATTTAGTTTGGCAACTGACCTAATTAATATAGTAACACTATTTGCTACTCAAGAAGAGTATAAATCAAGTGGTAGTACTTATGAGAAAGGTGACTTGAAATGGGCACATAAAGTTGAAAGAATGCTTCCTTATTGGAGAAGCTACTTAATGATGCAGAATCCATATCAAGCAGCACAGAGTTATCAGTATGGTAGGGCTAATCTTACCAAATAACAATGTTCATATATGCAAAAAAAAAAGGCTAGAGGTTAATCCCCCCTAGCCTTTCTTTTTTTATATTAGCTATGCTTAACTTAGACACTCTTTCTGATGTTGTTTCTCATCTTCAGTCATGTTATTCCAAGACTCTTTAGTATATCCCATTGTTATTGCAGCCTGTCTAACTTCATCACTAATTGATTCCCAGTTATTAGCTGAAGGAGTAACTATAGGTCCTTTCTTAGCTGGTTTAGCAAATCTGTTTTTAACTTTACCCATCTTTAAACCTAAGTTCTTATTAACTGTAGTCTCAGCATCAGGTATTTCTACCTTTTTAACTTCAACCTCAGCTGGTAACATATCAGTAATCATTTGTTTCTCACTGTCAGTAAGTTTATCATATTGAATATTTACATCAGTAAATGGTACTGCACCTACTTCTTCAAGAGTAGGTTTAGAGTCCATATACTCTTCACCATTAGCAAGTAATTGATTACCTTCACTTATTTCATATGCAGTTTTACCATTACCAAATCCTAAAGGAGTAGGATAACTAACATTAATAGGTATAATGTTAAGAGAAGCTACTTTAATACCATACTTATCTTCAATGAACTTCTGATACATTGAAACCTGTTTAGCATATTTCTTTCTTTTCTCATCACTAATACCACTTCTATTAGTCTTCATATCAAAGATATGGAAGTTACCTTGACTATCATAAGCAAGTAAATCAAGAGTTCCAGCAACAGGTATATCATGTGTTTGACCTTGTGTGTCAGTCACTTTGACAGTACCAGTAACAGTTACATCTCTAGGAATTATTGTAAGACCTTGAGCATCAATATAGTTCTTAAGACCCATTAATTGATTAGCAAACTTTCTCCATTGACTTTGAGATGCATTAGGATAATCAAAATGATAATCATTTAACAATTTACCATCCTCATCAAAAAACTCATCTGCAAAGAAGTCTCTTACAAACTCATCTACTGATGTTCCTATATTAGTTGAAGGAGTTATCCAAGGACTATTAGGATCAAATCTTTCACCAGCATGTTCATCAGCTTGAATGATAGAAGTAACTCTAGCATATCTAACTCCATTGTTATCTACATAACCTGAGTTATCATCAGCTAATCTTATCTCCTTACTATCTTCAACTATTCTATTAGCTATATCTCTAGCCTTATCAACAGCAGGATTAGATACAGGTTTAACCTCACCTTTTAATGTAGCACCAGTTTCACTGTCAACAATAGCATCACCTACTTTAACTTGGTCTGTAGCTACAATAACAGGAGTATTAATAGGTTTGCCTTGTGTAGCATTAACTTGATTAGCAACTACTTGTGTAGGTACTGGAGTTCTGCTACCATCCTGTTTAAAAGGACTATTAATATCAATACCTCTAATAGTATATTTAAATGAGGTTCTACTAGATTCCAGTATATTATCATCAAATATATCACTAGCATTGCCTAATCTAGCCTTTCTAGCATCATCAGATTCACCTTCTTTAGCATTAAAGTCATTGTAATTAACCTGCCATTTAACAAATGGTTGACTACCATCTTGTCTAAAGTTACCATTATCAAGTATTAAACTCTTAATAGCATTAGCCTTAGTTTCATCAGTCATTGTACCATTAGTTACTCTAGCCATAGGTATAGTATTAACACCATTAGTTAAAACTAATTGATACATTCTATTACCTTCAAGCTTGTCTTCTGTAGGTATGAATGTGTACTCATAACCTTTAGGAACTGTCAGATAGTTACTTAACTTCTTAGTTAAACTTTCACCTAATGAACTTAGTTTAGTAGCACCTTCACCTATTGCAATTAGTGTGTTACCCTCTCTCTTGAATCTAATATCATCACTGAAAGGCTTCTTCTTAAAGAACTCTTCAAGTGTCTTGCTATATCTATGGAGCCTACTATTAGCTTTTAGTATCTCCTCAGGAGTTCCTTCAGTTAATACTTGAGCTATAGGTTGACCTGATCTAGATAAGGAGTTTTGAGGAGTGGTTACATATAACTCAAACTCAGATTCTCCACCCTTCATATTAGGAGTAAAGTAAGCTAAGTGTATTCTTTCACCCTTAGCATCCTGTGCTACTCTTCTAATATTAGGTAAGATTTTATCCTTAGCTTTTCTATAAATAGCTTGTCTATCTTGTATAGAAAGCTTCTCATCATTCATCTTATCTCTATCAGAGGCATCCATATCATTACTCATGATAGTATGTATCAGAGTATTAGGAGTACCTGCCTTAGTATGCTGAGGTGGGTTGGCTCTTACATAACCATTAGTAGTAACAACCTTACCATCTTTATCCTTAATCAACTTACCATCTTGTTGGGTTAAAGCTGACATTCTAAGTGGTTCCACTCTAGCAGCACCTTGTGAATTAGCACTAGTTCTAGGCATAAAACCAATAGGTTGATACTTCTTATCATCAATTATAACAGGACCATTGCTATCTTCAACAACTGCCATTATTGGTAAATGATCATTCTCATTATAAGCTTCACCCATCTCTTGCTTAACACCTGCAATAATAGCAGGGTCTGCAATAAACATGATAGGAGTCTTAGGAGTTATATTACCCTTTCTTAAATAGTCATTCATTCTAAAGTTCTTAGAAGCCTGACCTACTACAGAGTTAGGATAGTTATCTACACTAGCTGTAGTTATAAGACCATTATTTCTTCTTTCTTCATCAGCTGTATTAGGAGTTGTAGCTCTTTCTTCCTTAGAGTCTGGCTTAACTTCTTTCTTAACTTTTATCTTTGAAGCTACTTGTTTTAACAATGAAGAAGCTCTATCAGAATTATCACCACCTTGTTGAGATTGTACTTGTAACTGATTAGCCTTAGCCATTATAGCTTCACTAAGATTATCAGGAGTTTCATATTCACTATCTCCTAATTCATCAAGTATTTGAGTAGCCTGCTCCTTAACATCATTATAAATATCAGATGCATTGTTAATAATACCTAAACCAATGTCAGCAGCCTTAGCTACTTCCTCATTACTATTAGTTTTAAACTTATCAGTAAGACTTTCTACCTCAGGTTCTATAGTTCTAGTCAGTGAAGGAGTTCTTTCTATCTCACCAAATACACCTACTGACTTAGTAGGTTCAGCAGGAGTATCTTCTTCAAGATTTCTAGATGCACCCATCTCTGGATTAGCTGCTAATTGAGCAAATACTCCAACAGGTTTAGGAGGTTTTGAATCCTCTGTAGTTGTAGGAGCTACTTCCACAGGCTTATTAATAGTTTCTACTTCAGTAATATTCTTATTATATTCCTCAAGTATGCTATTTAAAGTCTGTGCAATCTCTTCTACACTAGATGGAGCCATTTGTTCACCCTCAGGTAATCTACCATTAACCTCACCTATGTAATTAAGCAATTCAGAATTACCAGATTCATCAGTTTCAGCTAATACATCAATAGATGCATTAGTAGGACTAATACCTCTGTCTGTTAAGAATTGCATTGAAGTCATGATTACATTCTTATCATTCTCACTTAATGAATTAAATTTTTCATTACTATCAAGTTGGTCAAATATACCTTCTAATGCCTTATTATCTGATATATACCTGTTATAATTATCATTATCCTTGAGTATATTTCTAATAACACTTCTCTCTCTTACATCAGATTCTCTATAAGCTTTATCTAAGTTCTTAACAAAGGTAGAGTAATCACTTACACCATTAAGATATTCATATTTCTTTCTAGTGTTATCATTAGCTACTTGTTGTTTAATTCTATTAGTAAAAGCATTGAAGCTTGAAGGATCACTAAGTATGCTATTATATTGAGCTAAGTAAGCTTGTTGAGCTAGGTTAATTCTACCAGCATCTTCAATCTTATCAATGAAATCACTGTATTGTAAAGTACCTTCTCTTATTACATTATCTATAATAGCTCTTTGTTCCTCACTATACTTAGACTTATTCTCAGGATTAAGTATAGTAGCTCTGTCCACTGGATTGAGAGACATAATGTCTGCTTCACTAAGAACAGTTCCTTCTATACTATTATCTCTTTCTCTGCCTAGTTTCTTGAGTTGTTTATCTATAGTCTTAAGTGCTACTCTCTTAGCTCTAAGTGCAGGCTCTTCATTAACTTCAAGGTTCTTTCTTTTAGTGATATTCTCTATATCTTTCTTAAGTTCATCCTTCTTTTTAGTTAACTCATCATAAGCATTGTTTATCTTATCCTGAGTACCATAACTAATAAGAGCATCTCTCTGTGCTTCACTAAGATTACTTGAAGTGGTAGGGTTAATGGGGACTTTAGATAATTCATCCTCTAACTGTGTAGCTCTTTCTCTCCAAGAATCTACACTCATCTTACCATAAATTAGTGCTTGCTTAGTATCTTCATCAGCAGCATTACCTAACATCTTATCAATGTTCTCAGACTCTTCAGCTATTCTACTCATAGTATTAAGTAGCTTATTAGAGTTCTTCTTTATAGTCTCAAGTATCTGTGAATCATCCTGTTGAATATCTCTATTATTAGGTGCATTCTTAAATTGCTGTATTAATGATTGAGCTAATTCAGAACCATCTTCAGCATTAGCTGCATTAGTTAAGTCAGTCATAAATGAGTTATAATAGTCAGTACCTCTGACCTTTTCAAGCATCATAACATCATTAATAGTCTTACCTAACTCACTGTTTCTATATTCAAACTCATCATTTTTACCTGATGCTTCATCCATAGCCTTAGCCCAGTTAAATGTACCAACCAGACCATCATACTTGCCTTTATTAGCAGGGTCTTGTATCCAATCAGTCATTACTTGAGCAGCAGTAGCTCTTTCTTCACCAAGACTTCTTTGTTCTTGAATAGCTTCATAGATAGGATTTCTATATACAATAGGAGACCTTCTTAAAGTATAATCAAGTTTAGATTCATCTTCCATTCTAACAGCAGGGCCTCTTCTATTATTAATAGTAGGAGTACCCATACCTGAGGCTAATGCACCATAGATACCTGATAAGATAGTCTCTTTATCAGTCATAGCATCACCAGCTGCTCTACTAGCAGCAAACAAGTCATTAGCAAGAGATTCATCTACTGCATTCTTACCATCACCTTTATATTTATTAGCAATGAAGTTCTGTAAGTTATACTCTGCACCACCTCTTGCAAATGCATCAGATACACTTTGAAGATACTCTTCAGTAAATTCACCAGCAGGTTCCTGTAATACATTAAGTACCTTACTAACTTTACCATAATTAGGAATAACTCTACCTGCCTCTACTCTAAAGTCTTGTGGTGTAAATAACCTACCTAATCTACTTCTTCTCATAGCTTCTTGTACAGAAGGAGTTTGAAGACCAGCTTTAAGAGTCATATTAAGTGCTCCATTAATCATGGAGTTAAGACCCATATTATATACACCTGCCTTAGCTGCATTAGCTTCAGCTTTCTTTATAGATTCCTCATATTGAGGAGCATAAGAGTCATATATTTCCTTATATAATCTCTCAAGGTCTTCCTTTGATTGGGGGTTATAACCTTGTTTACTAAGTTCTTCAGGATTCTGAAGTCTTCTATTAAATTCATCATTTACTACTTTAGCCTGATTCTCAGCTACCATTTGCTTAGCATCATCAAGAAATTGTATCTTAGTGTTAAGACCCTCACTAACACCTTCAACAGTACCCACCATTGCAGGAATAACAAAGGCATTAACCTTTTGCTGAGCTTGTTGTAACCCTCTTAATACTCCATTGACTTTCTCAAGATTATTTAGTGTATTAGCTCTATTAGCTGCAAGAGCTGCACCTTTTAATCCTTGAAATGCCTTATTGGATATAGATGAAAGACCTGCACCAGTTAGCATTGAGGCTATAGTAAAACCTTGTTGATTAACTAATTCAGGTATAGTATTAACACTAAGCAAGTTATCAAGAATACTTCCTTGTTCTTCCTTAGTAGTTCTTATAATAGGTATAGTAGATAATCCACCATTATCCTTAGCTTCTTGAATATTAGCATCAAACAATGAGCCATATTGCATTACATCATTACCATATCTAGTCCAATCATTGTCTATAACATGGTCCATGAAATCAAGGGCTGCATTATCTATATTCTCATTTCTTTCATCACCTATATAGTCAACAGCACCTTTAACCATACCAGCAGCACCAATTAAGGCACCTGCTGTTTGAGCACCCATACCTTTAAAGCCATTCCATATTTTCTCAAATACACTTTGATTTTCTGATGCAGTATTCTGCATCTGTCTTCTAAGTATATTATTAGCTTCTTGTTCACCATAAGCAGACTTAGCAGCATTGTATTCTGCTGCTAGTCTATACTTATCTTCATCAGAGAATGGAAGATATTCAGTACCTTTGTACCTCTTATAATAAGGAGATACATCAGTAGCTATCTTATCAAATTCATCAAGAGCTTTTCTACCTCTTGCAGGCCAGTTGTTATATAACTCAGTCAACTGATTAGCTTGAGTTTGATAGTCCTGACCTTGTTGAAAGGCTTTGCCAATACTATCAACCTTCTGTTGTTCTTCATCAGTTTCCTGAGGAGCTTGAAATAACTCACCATTATATAAGCTATCTCTTTGCTCAGGAGTATAACTCTTCAAAGTATTATAGTCTGGTCTATCACCAAACTTCTCTTTAAACTTGAAGTTCTTATACATTCTATCTGTTTGGTCTGGAGTAAGTCCTTCCAACTGTGAAGAATAACTCTTCTCCCAATTCTGTCTATCCTCAGGTGTCAAGCCCTTTAATCCTTTTAATCCTTCCATATTATAATCCCATATTTTCATCAAAATTGATACTACCTGTTACTTGTGGTGTAACAGGAGTAGCCATAGGTAATTGAGAAGTACTTTGCTTAGGCATCAGTACGTAGTCATAGTCACCAACAGCTCTACTCTTATCAGCTTTAACCCTAACCACATCATAGTAATCAAGGTCTATATTCTTCTCTTTAGCTGTCTTCAGCATTTCATCTAAAGCACCTTTAGGTATTTCATTGTAATTGGTTACTATATCACTAGGTTTCACATTATCAAGAGTATAATTACCCCATCCTGATACAGCTCCACTTCTAGTCATACCAAATAAAGTACCTTTTACATCCTTACCTTCTTCACCAGTTCTCCATTTACCTCTGGTATTAGCTATAATAATTGGGGTGTCCCCCCTCTTTGCAGCATCTTTTACACCAGCACCTGCAATACCACTATTACCTACATAGTTCTCAACTCTACCATCAGGGTATATTCTAAGTGCTTTACCTCCACCAATAACTCTAATAGTTGAACCATCTTGAAGAGGTATTGTAGTCTTATCTTTAGCTGCTTGAGCTTTAGCTAATTCAAATCTTTCTCTATCCATCTCTAATCTAGCAGACTCAGCAGGACTCATAAATGCTCTATTGCCTTGAGTATCAAACTTCTGAGTACCAATAGCATCATATAAACCAGCATTGATATAGTCTCTAGCTCTAGTTTGAGTAGCTTGATCCCAAGTATCTAAGCCAGCTTCTTGCCACACAGTATCAGCTACTTGCTTTAATTCACTAGGTGCATTAGGATCATTCATTATAGTCTGCATTACTTGTTGAGGAGTATAACCTAACTGTTGCATTTGCTGGGAATACTGACCACCAAGTATTGATTGATACTGAGGATTCTCCTGTATAGTCTTAGCTAAGTTTGAAGCCATCATACTAGCTCTCTTAGATAACTCTGAACCACTAATAGTATTATAAGTAGCATTAGGGTTATTAATTAAATCATCAAGAGATGCAGTTCCATAGTCAACATTAAACATTAATGAAGGGTCTTTTTGAATAGCTTCTCTTTGAGCTTTAGTTAATTCTTCTCTCTTAGTTGCAGCTACTTCTATAGGAGTAATCTCATTACTATATCTTCTCTTCATATCTAACAAACCTCTTCTACTCTCTGGTGTTAAACCTTGTCTAGCCAAAAGGTCTGCCTGCTTAGTTAAATCATCAGCATAAGTTTTATATTGAGCATAAGCTATAGGGTCTGATTGCTGATTAGCTAATTTATCCCACATACCAGCTTTAGCTGACATCTCACCTAAACCCTCTTCAATAGCTCTATGTTCAGTAGTAGCTGCTTCAATTGGGGCTAACATCTCAGAATAAGAGAATGGTCTAAACTTTGATCCAATTACTAGACTAGCCATTCTTACCTCCCTTCTTATTACCTTTATACTTTACTTTACCACTTCTAGTAAGATTGTAATTGTATGCAGGGTTACTTTGAATCATATTTCTAGTAAATTCTTCTCTACCAACCTCACCTAAGTTATCAAAGAATCCTGTTAGATTAGCTGATCTATTAGCACTAACTCTATTTCTTTCAGCATTTCTCATGTTATACTCTTCAATAATACCTCTAAGTTGAGCCTCCTTAACACCTTGAGTAGCTGTAGCAGCTTTTAATCCTGCTTCACTATTAAACATATCAGTTTGTCTATTAAATCCTTCAACTCTTTCCTTTTGAGCTTGGTTATACTCTTCAGCTTGTCTAGCAAAGTTGCCTAAGTTCTGACCATAATTATAATCAGCAGCTAAGATACCTGCCATTGCAGTACCTCTATTACCTCCTGCATTATTATTAACAGCTCTTCTAGTAGCTCCAGCACTAGCATCAAGTCTATTAAGATAGAACTCTCTATCTAATGGAGTATATCTTAGCTTATTGCCTATTGGAGTTGCTGTAATAGGAGACATATTAGCTACTGCATTGCCTATGGCATTAGCACCTGCATAGTTAGGTTTGTCTCTTAAACTAGCTAAAGCACTGATACCAGAACCTACAACAGGTGCATATCTTAACCATGAAGCACCAAAACCATCTTCATCACTTGAAGGTGAGTTGTCATTAGGGTTAGATATACTACCTTGACTACCTAAAAAATCATTATAAGTAAATGGGTCACCATATAACAGAGTATCATCATTTGCATTTGTAAATCCACCTAATGCAAATTGAGTACCTTGTCTAGCTTCTTTCTTAGCTCTGACTTCTTCTTGAGCTTGCATTAGTTTACCCATATTAGCAAGTAATCCTCTCTTAGCTATAGGATCATTAGGTCTTTCTTTAGGTTCTTTATTAAACTTCTCAGCTATACTAGCAAAGGTATGGTCTTTATATTTTAGTGGGATGTTGTACTGTTTAAGCATCTTTTCAGTAGGATGTAATCTATTACTAAATACATAGTCATTGAATACAACTTCACCTTCTTCAACTAAATTAGGTTGACCATCAGGAGCTAATCCCATAGGTACTCCACTTAGAGGATTCTCTTCATGAGAACCACCTTCACCTACTACAGTAACCCCATCACTAAATACTCCACCATGAGTCAAAGCATCTGGATGTGTGGTTAATGAATCCCAAGCTCCTTGAAATAAAGTACCTGTTGGTGCAAAGGTTTCATCATAATTATAGTCCATATAACCACCATTAGCTTTAGCCCAACCTCTTGCTATACATTCAGCAGTAACTTTACCACCACAATAGTCAGTAAATTTACCTTTATTCTTTTTCTTAATATGAATACCTCCACCTTCAGCAAATAGCATACCACCATCTTCCTTTCTTAATGAAGGATATTTAGCCAATACTTTAGCTCTTACACTAGAATTACCATGAAGTCCAGCTAATCTAAGTGCATCTCTAGCATTAGCTTTAGTTGGAATAGGGTAACTTCTATGTGGACCTGCAAAGTCACTAGAAGGAACCATAGGATAGGGTTTCTTCTTAGAGCCATAATCTTTATCTCTTGATAAGTTACCTCCATCTGCAAAATAATCTATACCATACTGTGGAACTTCAAATGAGTTAGGCATAGATGTTAGTTTATTCTTACTCATAGCTTCTAGTCTCTTATTATATAATTGTTCATTAATGAAATTATAGTCAATAGCATCTCCTGTGAGTAATAATCCACCATCAGCAGCATAGTTAGCTAGTAATGCATTATCATTGGATGTATCTATATTACCTGCTGTATTTACTAGTGATTTCTGTGCTCTTAGATTAGCATTGTCTATTTCTTTATTTAGTCTTCTGGTTTCCCTCTTAGCTTTACTACTAAACCATCCATCTGAGCCAACTTGTGATTTAGTTACATTAGCTAAGTTATTAAAATTAGACCAGTCACTAATTAACTGATCATTAGTTGAAGCACCAGAAACATAGCCTGATTGTTGTTTAGCTGAAGCTTCAGTATCATCAACAAACTCTTCATTGATTTTACTTCCAAAGGCAGCATTAACCACACCTCCCAACATATTTACTCCAGCACCTATAAGTCCTCCTACTCCAGGAATATTTGAAGCTACACTACCAATAGTTTGCATAGCATTACCTACACCAGTACTATTGCCTGATGGATTAATAAGTCCACTAACAGCAGTGGCTCCTGCATTAGCTAATGCACCTCCTATTGCAAATGTATATGGTTTATTTCGTCTTCTTATAATTTTCCTTTTAGCCATAGCATAATTAATTTGTTGCAAATATAAGTAAAGTTATTGACACTACCAATACTTTAAGTGAAAAAGTAAAGGCTGACTACACACTTAGGTTAGCCAGCCTTACTAATATTATACAAAGTAATGTAATATCATATCATGAAACTCAGTTCTATAAGTCTTAGGGTCATTCATTGCTAATTTAACATATACCCAAGTATTTCTAATCCTATTCAACTTGTTACTGTTATCTCTTGGTATATTAGCTCTCCACACTCTAAACTTCTTCTTTAAAGGTGAAGGTTGACCTAATGCAGTAGTAAGATTTAAAGTACCATGCTGATATTCATTCCACACATCTAATGTATCAAATGTTACATCGTTAAGCAATGTGTCACCATCCCAAGTATCAGCTCTAAATTCAAGAGTGTTGTATATCTTATCATAAGGTTCATCACTATTATCTATAACAGTAATATAATATGGTTTGGTTACACCATAGAAACTATTATAGTCTCCTGCCTCATGTTCCCAGATAATTCCATTCTTTAAACTAAAGAACTTGCCACCCATATTAAACATAAGAGGAACTGAATCATAACTAAAGAATGATACAAACTCTTGAAGTAATTCTGAATAACATAGAGCAAAGTCCTTATGGATATAATAAATCTCATCATTAGTACTGTCTCTCTGTATAATAAAGTTTGAGAAATCTCTTGCATTCCATATATCAGTAGAGTTGTACTTATTAATAAAGGTTCTATATCCTTTCTCTGAGGATAAACTCTTTAATGATTCTCCATTAAACAACATCAAGTCATTAGTAAAGTTATCTATGAAATATAAACCACTAGGACTTAAATAGGATGCCCATTTATTCTGTAATCCATTAGTTAGAGTTACATATCTCTTACCATCAACTTTACCACTATTAGCTATTTCAATAGGTATTCCATCATTAGTATTAACCTGTACTGTACTATTAAACAGTACTCTTGAAATGCCCTTATCTTGAAATGCAAAGATGTCATTGCCTATCTTCTTGAGTAAGTTAAGATTGCCTCTATCACCATCTAATGTAAGATTTGAAGCTAATGTAATATTAGTCCACGTATCAATATCCTCACCTAAGGTCTTCTCTTTAGTCCATGTCAATGAATTAGGGAATAAACTATTACTGTATCTCTCATAATCAATTGTTCTGAAAGTAAAGTAATTATTAGACTGAGAATATACAGGATTAAATAGATTGAAGTTTGTTGGACTCATATTTAAATTATTAACTAATCCTCTGTTTCTATCATACCTTCCATCTATATTAATTCTAGTCTCACACATAAATGATACTATATCTACAATGCTGTTTTGATCTTCACTAGTTGAAGCAAAGGTTCTTAAACAGTCATATCTCTGTATATAAGTATCTCCTTCTGTACAGTTTATATCAATGTTATCACCTATTAATACAGCATCACCTGCTGGTAAGAATGTATTATTAAGTATAGCCTCAGGAGTATCACCACCAAATCTATTAACTACATTGTCTCTGTATAATTCAGCTAACCATAATATAGCTCTGTCTTGACTATCAGTGTAAGTAATATTACCTTGATATACAGTATCACCAGCAGGAGCATTTGTATTCCAAAATGGCTTAGTAGTAGGACTATTCTGTAGTATTGAAGTACAAGTATTGTTCTTAGGAAGAACAGACTGTTTACCAGATGCAGTGTAGTTAAATGCAAACACTAAATGAGGGTTTGATTTATACTTCATACTAACAGGCTCAGTACCATATTTATCTTCATCTTCTATATCAATTATTGAAGAGTCTAGTGTATTTACAGATATTACATTATCATTAGCAGCATTGAATATAGGAGCTATACTACCATTAGATATAGCACTTGATGATGTATATATAGGATAACCATTCTCATAATCAGAAGATACTGTATTACTTCTATTAAAAGGTAATACTTTATCTATATCTGCATAATAGTTTAAATCCTGCAATCCTGAATTAAGAGGAGCCTTTATTCTAACCATCCCAGCAGTCCATGAATTAACTGGAGTAATACCAGTATATTCACCAGAATCATCAGTCCAAGGAGTATCAAGATATATATTATCAGCAGAGAATTTCAAGTTACTAATAACCTTTCTACCAAGTGCTGCTGGTCTTGTATTTCCATCTGTAGGAACACCAGCATTAATTAGTGAACCATTTCTATGCCAAGGATAAACCATCCATAGTCTTTGACCTAATACTAAAGGTGTAAAGGTAGTATATTTTAAACTGTCTGCCCAAAATAAACCTGAAGAGATTTGTCTACCACCTTCACCAGTAACAGAGTAGTTCCACATTCTAGTATTACATACTTTACCCTTATAGAATCCAAGAGCTTTAGGTGCTAATAAAGGTGTAGAAGTGGTTAAACTAATATCACTTAATGTATTATTAAGTGCTACTGCACCTATAATTCTTAACTTATAGTCAGCATTAACTAGATTCTGTAGGTTATCATTAAACTCCACTTCAGGTGAATGCATGGTAACTATGTTATGGTCCACAAGGAATTCAGACATACTTTTATCAGTATATTCACCTGGGTCTGTGCCTGTAGGAATATAAGGAACTACACCTAATGCTGTCTGTATTTCACTTCTAGTTAAGTCATTTACTGATGCTGAGCCTATAGGACCATTGTGATAGAAGTAAGGTACTTCACCTTTACTACAATCATGTGCCATAGTTCCATATTCATTAACCCATGAATCATCAGGCATAAAAGGTCTTGTAAACCATGATGACTGTGCAAATGGACTATTATCTAATCTATCTTTATAGTTAGCTACAGTAGGACATAATATACCTTGACAGATGACATTTCTATCATTAAAGTCTGGAAAACATACTACTCCTCTAGCCTTAATATATCCTAGGTCTTTAATAGCTTGTACAGTAGCTACATCATTGACTGTAACATTAATTGCAGATGCATAAAGTATAAACTGATTTAGAGAGTTATGACTCTCATTTCTTTCAGTACATTCATAGTCTCCTACAAATACTACTTCACTCCATTTACCTTTGGTATCTTGAAACTGAATACCTACTCTATATACTTCACCTTTTTGAAATCCCTTAATCTGATTAGAGTTGTAGTTAAGCTGATAATTAGCTCTATACATATCTCCTAAATCTGATACATCAGTAAGAGTTCTCTTGAAGAATGTTACATTAGCATTCTTCTTAATTTGATACTGTAAGTCAGTAGAAATTAACTCTCTTTTAATAGTATAGTTACCTAAGAATAAGGTATTATCCTTTTGTTCCATAGTATAAGGAGCTATCTCTTCACCACCTACATATAAAAGAATAGTAGGGTCCACACTTTCTCCAGTAGTACCAGTATCTACATATAACTGAGTTGTAGTAACTAAATCAGCAACTACCTTTACTTGAGGAGTAGCGTCTATAGATGTTCTATGTATAGAGTATATTCTCACATAATCATAAGATGTATCAAGATTGTTAAGCTGTATATTAAATGAACAGGCTACAGTGTCTTCAGGAGAAGCTCCTCTGTCTTTATGTGAGATATAGAGAAGAGGAGAAGTGCTAAATATATTAGTTTCCTTACCATATTTATTATAGTAACTAAATGCATACTGAATAACACCTTGACTAAAAGTACCACTACTATTTGCCTTATCTACATTAATTGTAGCATTAGTATGTATAGTTCCTATAAAGTCAAATTCATCTGCATTGATATATACATCTTTAGTTATATTCAATACTCTAGCCTGATTAATACCATCTATCCAGTAGACTTTCTGTATATCTTCATTCTCATATATACCTAATGTTTCTACAGGATGTTCTACATCAAGGTTAAGCTGCCCCATAAAAAGAACTGAGGAAGTGAATTTCCCATCCTCATAGATAAACTTATATATTCTATCTGCTATAGAATCCTTAGCAAATACAATAAGAGTACTATTAAGAATACAGCTACCTAAGTAAGTACCTACTATTTCATGATTAGAAGGCACTTCTTTATTACCTTTCTCATTAGTAACTGAAAGAAGAGTATTATTATCTCTTGCAGTTATTCTTATGTTTAAAGCATCAAAGGCATATTTAGGGTTAAACTTACTAACAGTAGTATCCCTACTCATGCCTTGGATTGTGTGTTGAGATTGCTTTAGTGCCATTATCTTTGATCTTTTATAAATTCCTTGCTACCAAGAGATTTGAAATTTTTTCTAAATTCATTAGTTCTTGGTATCATTTGATTTAATATGTTACTAATTGCCTCCATTTCAGATACTGATGGTAATGTAAATTCCATATTACATTGTCCAGCTGACCAAGCATATTCCTGTTGTACATTCTGTAATACTGCTGGAGCTATTTTACCCATATCAAATAGAATAGTAAACCATTCTTTCTTAATGAACAACTCTAGTGCTTTGAGAAATACTGAGTTATCAGGAATTAAAGGCAATCCTTCATCATCTACTGGAATAGCTCTATAAGCAATAACTAAATGACCTTCCTTAAATGAAGTATATATAATGTTACCTTGAACCTTAAAGGTTCCTTCTTGTCTTTCAAGGAATCTCTTATCATCATGTATTAGATGAAAGGTATCAGTAGTAGCCCTAAGAGAAGTGTTATTCTTAGCATCTTTCACTTGTCTAATAGCTATTAGATCACATGGAAGTTTTGCTCTGTAGTTCTTAATTTCTACAGTTTCAACCTTATCATAGTAAATAGGAGGCAATCCCATTCTGCCGATGAAATCTACAGTGTACTGTATAATAGATTCAAGAGTTAAATCAACCATTAAAGGATGACGCATCAACCTGCTGGCGATTTCACGAATATTTGTATATGTTACATTATTTACCATAGTATCTTTTATTTTTATCTAAGTACATAGCTTCAATCTTACCTTCTTTAATCTTCTCTTTAAGTCTTTTCTTTAGCTCTCTATTTACACTAAACTCAAAGAAAGACTTATTACTATAGTTAGCTTGACCTCTATTATAGTATATTTTAAATATCTCTCTTTCCTCAACTCTAACTAAGGTCTTATTATTATAAGACTCTTCATCATCATACCATAATTTAAGTGTTCTATCCCAATCAATAGGTAGATTAGTTACAAGTTCACCATTAGCATTTAACCTAACTTCACCAGCAGCCTTTCTAATTTCTAATCTACCCATCCTATGAGGGAAGTTAATTTCTTCACCTTTGATTAGATTATCAGCTAGTAAGTTATTAACTCTTCTAGTGATAGCAAAGTACTGAGACTCAGTTAATATATATTTAGGGTCAGAAGGTTTGTTCTTTCTATAGTACTTATATCCATCATAAATACCAAGTGAACCTCTAATCTTATGAACTCTGGGTTTATCTAACTTTAATAGTCTATTTCTAAAACTTTCATAACTTTCCATTACTTAGTACTTACATTGGACAAATTATCATTAGCACCATTTACCTTATCTTCAGGAGAATATTCAGGACCTCTTAACTCTTTAACTACAAGCTCTACTAATGGTGAAACTAATGCAGATTCCAAAGGAAAGTCAGAGTCAAGTAACTCACATATTTGACCATCTTCATCACACTGTAATCCAAAAGTTTCTTCTGCATCAGAGAATAGTGCAGTTATTCTAACCTTTTCAAGATATAAGTACTGAGGATTACTAGACTTGAAGTAGATGTAATTATCAGGGGCTAAAGAGCAATATATGATATTACTAAGGTATTTATTAAATCCTACATATTTCATTCTATCTCTTGAAATATAAGTAATCTCACCTTGATAATAGTCTACTGGATATACTCTAGGCTGCTTAATGCCCATCATAAAAGGAACTTTCTTTGTAGTTCTAAGATACACTCCACCCTCACATGGCTCACCAGAGATTGCAGGTACTTCCATTAAGTCAAGGCATATAGTACTAAAGTTACTCTCAGGTATAAACTTCTTTAAATCCGAGTAACGCTGCTTCAAGATGAAACTTCTGTACTTACTGATTAAGAACTTTAAGTGATCCTCAGTATAGTAGGAATCATCACTAGAAAGCTTTAATTCATCAGAGCACATGTATATAATTTCTCTCCATGTCATATTATTACATATTTAATTATACAATTAAGACCTTGTGCAAAGGTAAGTAATTAAACTCACATACACAAGGTCTTTACTGGTTTTATTTACTGGCTATAAGTGTTATACTTCTATCCTAAGTCTATAGTCTTCAGTATCCCTGATAACATTATCTTCAGTTATTCTAGTAGTAAATCCTATCTTAGTCTTATGTGTAAGACTATCATGATTAACAAATTCTGGATATCTTATAAGACAAGTAGTTCCACTTAAACAATAGATAGCATTTATTATAGCTCTGAAATCATCTTCATCTATGTATTCATTAAATACATGAAGCATCTCATCTAGTGTAAGTAATGCTATTAACTTCTCTACATCACCATAGCTTTTATAACCAAACTTTGATAAAGCATTAAAGTATCTGTAAATAGCATCATAGGATACATTATCTATTTCATGCATAACAACTACAATTAGTTACTACTGGTTTAGACATCTTGCCTTTGAAGAACTTATTCCAATAGACAATAGCCTGAGGATAATTACCAGTTCTTATACATAACTCAAGTGCCTTCAACCTTAATGAAAAATCAATAAAGTTCTTAGGTATCTTGCACTCATTAATTAACTCTTTAACTGACTTCATCATACTTTGATAGTATGGATATAAGTTAGTCACAGTACCCATTATTTGAGGACTAATAGTACTCTCAGGTGCATCAGCTGATGGTTCCCCTGTAGTAATTACATACACAAAGAACATAGTATCATTAAGAGTACTTAGGTTCATATCTCCTGCTTGTAATACTAGTCTTACATTCTTCTTTTCATAGGAACCATAAGTAAAGCAATATGATTGACCCTCTTCTTCAAGAACAGGATTACAATTACATTGTTCAGGTATAGAGTAAGTTAAATCATAGTTATCACCTACAGTATAAGTGTAAACAGGATTACTACTAGGACCATTAAGAATGTATGTATCTTGTGTATCTATAACTATACTATCCAACAGTACATCATTATAGAAGTCCTGACTATCTACAGAAGCATCTATAATAAGATACTTACCATCAGAACTAATGCGCAATTCATTGAAGTGTATCATGATCTTAATTATTAGTGATAAAAAAAGAGCATAGTTTTTAATCTATGCTCTTTATAATTGTTAACTCAGTTTACAGAGTAGCAATAGTCAAACCACTTGCAGTATTGATTGCATTAATGAGAGCATTCATTGCAGTGTGACTGCCATCATCTACAGCTACTAATGTCAGTGTTCTAGGAGACTTCTGTACATCTTCTGCACCACCAGCCCAGTAGTAATTGATATCCAGTACATCATACTTCTGAGTTGGGTCTACCAAATAAGTAGTATGAATAACATTGGGCCATCCCATATTTCTGTACAAGTCACCTCTAGCACCCATTGTGAAGTATTCAAGGTCTGCAATATCATGACCATTCTGTACAGAATTAATAGGAGTTAATGTAGTAACTGTACCCCAGATTCTTTCATCACCTTCAAAGGTAATATTAGTAGGTTGAACTGCAAAAGGAATATAGCCCTGAGGCATTACACCAAGAATCCAGTCTTGAGCTACTTGTTCAATCTGAATACCAGTATAAGTACCAGTTAGAGTTGCAGGGTCTGTATCAATATCTACCTTAGTATAAGCTTCACTACCAGAAGCACCTGATACTAAATAGATTGTTACTAATGGAGTAGCTTCTCTTGCTAAGTTCTTACCTAAAGACAAAGCTAAAGCCTTGTAGAAATCTGATGCTGACATGCCACTAACTGCATGTACCATACCATATTTCCAATATTGGTCTTCAGGAGATAAACCTACATACTGTCTGAAAGCAAGTCTCAAGATATAATCTTGACCAGCTACAGGAGCACCACCATTGATATTAGCATCCAAAACTACTTGGTATCTATCTAACTTCTTAGCCAGAGCTTCAGAAGAAGTAGCCTTTGCATAAGTCACATTAGGAATATGAATCTTATCACTAGATTCAACAAGACCAGCTGGGCTATAATACTGGAAATACAGAGTAGTCTTAGCTGTATCTGCCTTAGGCAGAATATCACCAGCAGTTGTTAACTGAGCTATTGCAGTCTTCAGACTTTTTGCGACATATAAATGTCTTACTTGATTTACTGAAAATGTTGCCATTTTTAATTCAAAGTTTAATTAAACATTGTGCTTATTAATAAGCTATTGATTATTCTCTTTACTTGCATATTGTGCTTTACTTGAAAGAGCTAATCTAACAGCTCTCTCTACTATCATATTATGTAAGCTATCATCTAACATACAATCCATAGCAGTAGAATATCCACCAATCTCTAAGTCTCCTATATCAACTAATATGATAGGAGTTGGTTTACTTAGATAGAAACAGTGGTACTTACTCATGTTATATTTAGATATTAGCCTGATAGAATCATTAATATCTATTCTAAGTACTCTATTATCTGAAGGTCCTTTAAATGGATTCTTTAACACCTTATATAACTCATCTTGTCTAATAGGAGTTATTAAGGCAGTCTTACCATCTTTACACCCTAATGTAGTGTCACTTAGAATACATTCTTCATAGGTTATAAACCATACATCAAGAGGTAATGTAATATCAATCTCCTTTGCAGGAGTAGTTATTTCATTATTAAACTCTTTAACTGCTTCAACTAGGAATCTCCTAGCTTCTTCATTAGATTCAAATGAAATACCAAGGTTGTTTCTACCATTATATATCTCTAATACAATATCCTCTTGAGCTTTAGTTAGATATACAGACTTCTCATATTCATCAAGTACAATAGCTACATCTAGTGTATAAGCACTAAGAAGAACATCCATCTCATTACTCATCTCAAATCTATTCATAACTATTCACTTCTTTGACCCATTTGAATACTAGTATTTACATCTCCTGTATAAGCAGCCTTAGCTATTTCTACAGCTCTTTGAAGTATTTCTTCATGTATGCTTGAATCTAATTCACATTCAGAAACTGTACTAACTCCATTAATAGATGTATTATACTGAGTAAGGTCTTCTACTATAATAGGAGCAGGTCTTTTTATATATCTAAATGTTACTGTTTGTGCAGGAGGATTTGATAATACTTCAATTGTACCTCCAACTTCAGTATGATTACCTTGTATCACCCAAGCTTCAGCTTTTGGAGGATACTTGAAGGGTTTCTTTAATGCAGCATTAAATTCAGCAGGTGTGAGATATTTAGGCATTAAAGGAGAGTACTTCATAAGATCAGTATGAAACTGCTCATTTAAAAGTATGAATGCATCATCAGGAATCTTAAATACAACACTTCTACTATCTAACATATACACTGGGTCTAGTGGTATAAGTTGAGGAGTTGCTGATGTCTTAATCAAATTCTTAAAGTCTGCATCTCTTTTAGGTGAGTCACTGAAACCCTCTTGGTACTTATTACCTTGAGGGTTAAAGTGATTCTTTATAATCTCTTCTTGACCTTTTGTTAAACAAACACTAATCTCATAACCATTTAAGCCTGGAGCAGCATTAGAATCTATGTTATTGTATAGGACATTAAACCTATCAAAGAATTCTGTTACATTCATTATTCTTTCAGTTTAGCTTCCAAGCTGAACTTAATAGTCTGGTTCTTAGGTGAAGCTAAGAACTTAGCTGCCATATTAAAGGTTGGGTCTTCTTTATTACTACATAAAGGACTATTGTCTTCTCTTAAATAGAAGAAGCCTCCTCTATTAGCAATAAGTCCACCTTCAACTGCTCTCTTGATAAGTACCTTAGTAGATAACAGAGGGTCTGTGATAACCTTTAAGAACAACTTAGCATCAGCCTGAATGAGTTTATTAATCTTAGTTTGCAAGAACTCAATCTTAGTATTAAGGGCTAATGGTCTACCATCAATAGTTTCAATGATAGTTCTAAGAGTATCTGCATCCTTTTCATACTTACCATATTCCATATAAGCTTGCATTGTAGCTGACATTTCCTGTCTAGCATTTGAAGTTTCTTCACCTTCTTTGATAATTACATACTTGTATGTAGCCTTAGGCATATCTTGTAATGCTTGAAGTGAAGGAGCAATCTCATCTTTATTAGCCAATAATATCTTATATTTGATATATTGCTCAGGGTCTGATAGATCAAGTATATTATCTTGTTTCAATAATCTAACTTGTTTATTAGACCAATAATTATTTTCTTTCTTATAAATTGAAAGAGCATTAAATTCAAGACCCATTATGTCTTCAAGGAATTCTTTCTCATCATCAGTAAGAATATTAACTAACTTACCAGATTCTAATTGAGGAACTGTAAAATACTTAACTGCATTTTCAGCCATACCTCCATACAGAATATGCTTTGGGTTAGTCACAATACCACTTTCTTTGGGTACATATCTTACTATAACTCTTTCATTCCTAAGACAATTAATTGGTTCATTGATAACTGCCTCTTTATTTCTACCTCTTCTTACAGGTAGTTGTTCCTCAACTTCCTCAGGCATCTGAGGTACTATAGTCGTTTCACTATTAATAGTTTCTAAGTCAAGTTCTTCTTCTTCTACTCTCTTACTTGCCATATTTACTTCTCCATTTAGTATTTAAAAAAAAAAGAAAAAGGAGGAGTGTTAATCCTCCTTTTTAGTATTATTATCCTTGCAGGATTGCAGGAATAAGTGACATTGTTCTAGTTGGGTCTAATACCAATGTACCCAAAGTTGCCATTCTGTGAATTACAGCTGAATCCTCATCATAAGACATATTAGGATTACCCATCTGTCCAGTATAAGGATTTCTGAATCCCCATTGATAACCTCTAAATTCAGTTTGACCCTTGATAGCACACTTCTGAATATTAGGTTGATCCATAGTACCAATGTACCAAATATCAAATCTATAAGAGAAAGCTACACCACCTTCAGGATGCAGAATCTTATTTCTTACAGGATCATCATAGAATGGGTCAACATCAAGAGTAACCATTACACCATTAGGTGCTCTCCATTCAGTTACCTGATAGTCAGTTACTGCAATTGCATTCTGTGCAAAGTTACTAGCAACCTTAGAGTAGATAGGAGGATTCTGAGTTGAGATGATAGGCATCCAACCAGAAGTAGTCTTCTTAGCTTCTCTATTAAAGATTAATGCACCTCTTTCACCAGTCTTTATGATGAACTTTCTATCACCAAAACCTAACTTACCAGCAGACAGTTCATACAATGCATCCAGCAACAACTTCATTAAGCCATTAGTATCATTGTAGTACATAGTATTAGCTACTTCTGTCTGTTCAAAGATACCAGCACCAGTCTTAATTACATTACCAGACTTACCAAAGTTCATGTATTCACCATTGATATTTCTGTTAGAAGTACCAAAAGCCATTGCATTGTTCTTATATTCAGAGAACTGGCATTCAACTTCCCACTCAACATAGTGCATCCACTTATTTGCAGTGTCCTTAACTTGTCTACCTGATTCATCTCTACGTACCATAGGAATACCCATAGCAAGCTTTCTATCAAGATTAGAACCTGGTTCCTTGTGTTGGATTCTAATAGTAGTCCACTCATTTCTCATAGAAACAGGACTAGTGAATCTAACATCACCAACCTTTCTAGAGAGTTCTCTTTCAACAGGAGCAAACTCTACTGAGTATCTTTCACCAGCAAGTAATCTTTCTACAGGAATACCCTTGCTGTTACCACCCATAAGTTCTACCTTATACACACAGTTAGTACCTTCAGGTCTACCATCACCAAGAATTCTCTGAGGATATACTTGATTCAGATTACCTACAATTACTTCACCATCTGCAAACCAGTCTTCAGGGAATACAAGATAGAAAGGGGCACCTCCAACACCAACATTACCTACAGTAGCTGATGTAATAACAGTACCATTTTCATCTCTAGCTTCTACCAGAGGAATATTTCTTCTTGAAGAACCAATAACATCCCAGTAGTATTCACTATCATCGTCAAATACCTTAGTAGGGAATGAATTAAGGAATGTATCAAGTGTCTTTCCTCTATGGAAAGCTAACAACTGAACCATAAGATTAGTTGCCTTTTGTGGTGCACGTTGAAATATAGCACCTAAGTGATTTTCAGTAGTCAACCCTTTCCAGTGTTGAAAACCAATCATTTGGAATTTACTTAATTTTCCAGCCATGTCTTAAACATTTATAAATTAATCAATCTCATTTACACATCAATATCGTAGTCTGAAACCTTTGATTCTGAGTCATCACTTACACCTGACATGAAATTAAGACTTCCATCTGTATTTCTTCTAGTAGTGTTGATAGTGTGTTCCAGTTCTCTTAGGCTCTTTCTAACTTGCTTTTTAGCAGCTGGTTTAACCAACTTATCTAAGTTTGTAAAGCCATCAGTTAATGTAAAGAGTACTCCCAACTTCTTTAAGAAGTCTGGTCTATTATCTCTTTCATACTTTTGGACTGCTGTTAGATACTCACCAGTTTCTGGGTCTCTATAGACAGGCTTACTAATAGAGTTGTAAACTTTCTCTCTTGTAGTTTTATCCAACTCTAACCCTTCAAAGACTTCCTTATCTTCTAAGATAGCCTTCTTCAAGTCTGCTGCCTCTTTCTTAAGTCTAGCTTTTTCAGCTTCTTCTGCCTCTCTAGCTTCAGCAATAATATTATCATATTCTTGCTTAAAGTACTCTTTATTACTTGCTAGTGCTTCCTTTGCATCTTCAATATCAGAGCCTGAACTAATAGACTTTTGAGTCTCTCTTTGTGCTCTTTCTTTGCTGAATCCTCTATTAAGGAAATCTTGAAAGATAAGTTGTTTTCTCAGTTTTTCACCTTCAGCAGATTCATCAATGATAGCATCTTCTGTGATAGTATTAAGGTAACTGATTGTTCCTTCATACTTTCTAACTTCATCAGGTTCTATACCCACTTGAAGTGCTTCATCTATCCTCTTTTGTCTTTCATCAAGTTGAGCTTTAAGTTGAGCTTCCATAGCTTCAGCAAAGTCTTCAGGACTTTCAATCTTACTTAAAGTCTCATCATCAAGGTCTGAGAGAATACCTTCTTCTTTCAAAGCACTGGCAATGGAAGAGTAGAAGTTAGTTTTGGGAGAAGCACCAGTCTCTTTAGAAGAGGTACTCTCTTTGCCTTTAGTATCTACTTTCTCACTACCTACGCTCTCTGATTCATCAAATAGACTTTCAGGGTCTACTTCAGGAATCTCAGTAGTTGTTTTATTATCTTTATCTTCTTCCTGTTTTTCAGGTGGAATAACCTGTGTTTCTTCACCCCCATCATCAGTAAATAGGTTATCAACCTCATCTGGTGACAGGATATTACTCATGTCTAATCCTTCCATAATACTCTTCTCCATTAATTAAACTATGCAAAGTTCTGAAAAATATTTCATATACACAATAGCATAAGTCTAACAGTAGTCTTACTATAAGTAAAACACTTAACAAAGTAGCAAAATAAAAGGGTGTTAGTTAATAATAACCACACCCTTTAATCTACTTTTATTCCACTGTTAACTCAATGTCTTCTCCATCTATATTAGCTTGTAATAGCAACTTCATTAGCTTATTAAATGATGCTGTACTATTAATAACCTGACCTTTGACTTTGTTTTCTCCAACAAGGATACATCCAAGGGTATCCTGTGGTTTATTTCCTACATGTATGAGTACACCTTCAAAGCCTTTAACATTCTCTAGTCTAGGAAGAATACCCTTATAAGGTATAGCCCATGATCTATCTTTGAATTTAGGACTTACTGTGTTCATATTTAACTTATAAACACCTGTAGGTATTGCTGTCTCTCCATATACCTTCTTAGCCTTAATCTCTTCAAGTGACATTTGACTAGTTAATCCTCTGTCTTTGTCTTCTAGTGTATCACATAGATAAGTGTCATTAACATACATCTTACCTATAGAGTATAAAGGTCCTCTATATGTTCTTTTTACTTTAACTTTCATATTAGTTATGAATTAGCTTCAAGTGTGATAGCCTTAGTAGTATTAGTTGTAACTACTTCAGTACCTCTTTGAGTTTTATAACCTGTTTTAGATACTACCCAATTTACTGTAGCACCCTTGTAAGTCTTAATGCTAGTACCTACAACACCATTAATACTAACAGAGGCATCTGTTGGAGTTGGTGTTATAGCAAAGGTTACTTTATCTGTAATCAATGATACCATATTACCATTAATTCTTTGCTGTACATCAGCAATTCTATCTACAGCACTGCTGTCTCTAATCACTAGAATCTGACCTTCTGCAATTAAGTTAGGGTCTCCTTCAAATACATTATAACTTATTAGTCTTTTCATTGTTACCTAGTTTAATTTTTACTTCTTCTCTAACTCCTCCCAACAGCTCTTCAACTACTTTATCATCCATATATACTCTCTTACTACATCCCTTGGCTAAGCAAACATCATTTACTATCTTGCTAACAACTTTTCTTAGCCTTATAAGCTCTAATCTATTCTCCTCACTTATTTGAATGTATTCTTCCAACTGGTGTTTATAATCTGTAACTAACTTCTTATAGAACTCCAGTTGTTTAACCAAGTTATCTAATTGGGTGCTATCAACTTCTGCATTAGTTTTATTAACTTCTGCATTATTCTTTCTTCTGGATAATGCCCAAGTAACTATACTATTAACTAAGTTGGACCCTAGTACTAAACTTATAATTTGTACAGTATCCATATTACTTTATTTTATAATTTCAACAAATTTCTGTTCATCAGTTTCTACATAGGGATTGTTTTCTTTTACAGTTACATTTAGTACTGTGTGTTTTCTCTGGAACCATCTAAATAAGAAAAACTTCTTAGGTGGATTCACAGTTTCTTTCTTAGATTCTACAAATAAGAAACTCTCTAACTTAAACTTAGGAGTGAACTTAATGTAGTTAGGATACTTCATAATTAAATGAGTATTAGCCCACTCATCTCCAATAATAGTATCTAACTTGAAGGATTCTACAAATACAGTGTCTTTTAATATAACACTATCAGGCTTCTCAACGTGAGAGAGTTGATATTGCATTTGTTTAATCTTGCTATCTTTAATATTTAACTCCTTCCTTACTTCATTCATCTTGATAAGTATAGAGTCTTTAAAGTAGTTAAGTTGATCTATAGTTAATTTGAATACCTTATTACTATTATTGAGACCACTTAATTGTGAATCATAAGCCTTTATATTCTCAATAGAGGTCTCATATTTAGCAGTTAATGTTCTATTCTGATATACCATATAGATGAGTGAACATACTAACAGTACTATCAATCCAATAATAAACTTCTTCATATACTCCTCTATTTAATTTGTGCAAATATACTAAAAAGAAATGACCTAGGCAATAGTCTAAGTCATTTGCTTATATATGATAGTTTATCAAGCTAATACAGTTTCATATAATCATATTTAAAAAAGAAATATACAAAAACTTTCACCACTTTCTTTATCTAATATATTATTAATATAATTAAGAGGATATATTTCTCCGAAATCTTCTCCTAATTTAGCAATTAATTGTTTTACTTTATCTTCCATAACTTATAATTTATTATATAATACTATATCTTTCAACATTACTTATAAGTTGAGTTTCTCCAATAGCTAATCTCGGTAAGTTTAAAGGATTAGAAGCTCTACAAATATATATTCCAGTACCTAATCCTACATTATAACTTAGAGGAATACCCCAGTAACGGAAAGCATTTATTCCATTAGGAGATTGTAAACCATTTGAAGTAATCCAAACATTTTCTATAACTCCTTTAGAATATGCAAGACTAAGATTTCTACAAATAGATAATACAACACTTGCATCTACAGTATATAATTGAGTATTAGTTAATGCAAATATTATTTCATCATATTCTCCATGTATGTAATGTTTCCATCCAAGACTATTCATTTTCTTAACTGCTTCTATATCAGATTCAGTATAAGTATTCCATTTAGAAGCTGCAAAATCAGCAGTAAAATCATTATTAGATATAACTGACTTAGTTTCCGGATCAGTATACATATAAATATGTTTATCATCATTAAACCATATAAATGATTTATTAGGTAATAAATCATATTTTTCAGTAAATATATCTATATAATCATCCCCATGTAATTGAACATATCCTTTCTTTCTTGTTAATTCTAATAAAGTAAGCATTCTTTCAGAAGAAGTAAGAATATTAGAAAGAGGACCGCTTGCAATCCATTGTTTATATTTAACAGGAATTACTGCCATTTCTCTATTAGGATCTGTAACTTCAGCATCTTCATATAGAGGTTTCTTTCCATTAGTACTTTTTCCATCATAAATACCATGCCCACTCCATGAAGCAAATATTTTAGAATAATTACTACAGATACGATTACAATTAAGAACTTCTGCTTCTCCACTATTATTTATATTAATATGTATTTTCAATAATTCTAATGCTTCTGTATTAAAAGCAATATTAAAATTACCATCAAACATATTATTTAATTGTTGAATTATAGCGGATCTATCTTCATTAATTATAGAACCATCATTTTGACCATCAATATTTAAACAAACTTTAGAACCGATACGAACTAATTCAAAATAAATAGGTCTATAATAATAAGCATCATATACTACAAATGGATAACATTCTTTTCTTAATACTGGATTACTTACGCTTGAAGTATAAGTAGAAACCATTTTAATAGCAGGATTTCTAAGAATAGAAGAAATAGGAGAAGTTATCTTAGAACCAACACATGAAACTTCAAAATTTTGATACGCAGATAAAGCATCTACTAATTCACCTATATTAGAATAATTAGCTAATACTAAATTTATTACTACTGCACTACCGTTCATCACAATAAGATTAGTATCATTAATCTCAATAGTATGTTCGGAAGTATTTGCATCTCCAGTATATCTTATTCTAAATAACTCATTTCCTTTTAATTCTCCGAATTGAGGATAAGATCGACTTGCATAAGCAAAAGAATTATTATTTATAGTAAATCCAAATCCAGATTTAGCAGCTGCATAAGGATAATCAGTTATCCAATTTCTACCATTAAAAGTATATTCTTGAGAATATTGAACAGTAGGTTTGCAAATAGCATCTATACTAAAGTTTTGATTACTATTAGTTAAATTACATAATGCAATCTTACTATCGCTTTCATTCAAATTTACTTTAAGTTTAGCAGAAAAGAATAATCTAAAGTTTCCACTATTTACTATATCATAAGAACTTTCCGGACTATTTGATTTAATTTCACCATTAGATGAACTATTACTCTTTAATATATTTTCAGTAGCACATAATTCTATATCTTTAGCTTCTATATTTGCAGCTAAAGATAAAGCAATATAATAAGCATTACTCGGAGTAACAAAAGTATCTCCAGCACTTTGTTGGAAATAACCAATTATATTTGTACCACTATTATCATATAATAGATTATAAGCTAAACCAGCAGTTCTACAATTCAATCTATAAGTAACTCCTCCTTTTATTGGAAATAAACTTGTATGACGCATATCTGTTTGATTAACCCAAATTCGACCATCAGAACGCAAATATCCATCTTCAATAGTAATATCTAAAGGAACTATATTCTCATCTTTTACTGCAATATATAAATCATCTTTTATTTGCTCGATAGAATTATTTATATTGTTAGAATAGATTTTATCTGTATAAGTTCTTTTAAATAATCTCGGAGTAATATTAGTTATAGAATTTACATTAACTGTAACTGCTCCTTTAGGAGGAATAACTTTCTCATAAGATTTAGTTACTGTTTCATCTTCTTTTGTATTATATATAAATTGACGATCTATTAGAGTAGAATTTTCAT
>ERZ791887.195-NODE-195-length-71297-cov-9.226875_pt1 | contig 71297 bp, 59 predicted proteins | sample MGYA00510157_ERZ791887 | MGnify/ENA primary metagenome ERZ791887 (study PRJEB30046, sample SAMN00792112) | human gut metagenome | study: EMG produced TPA metagenomics assembly of the A metagenome-wide association study of gut microbiota in type 2... | reverse complement strand
ACTGCGACCGCGAGACCGTCGATAAGATCGAGAAGATGAAGGTCTGCACCTGCCTGAACCCGCTGCACACCGCCATGTCCATCTATGGCTGCATGCTGGACTACACCCTCATCTCTGCCGAAATGGCCGATGAGGACCTGCGCCCCTTCATCCAGAAGATCGGCTACATCGAGGCTATGCCCGTCGTCGTCGATCCGGGCGTCCTGAACCCCTACGAGTTCATCGGCGCGGTCATCAACCGCCGCCTGCCCAACCCCTTCATGCCCGACGCACCTCAGCGTATCGCTACCGATACCTCCCAGAAGCTGGCCATCCGCTTCGGCGAGACCATCAAGGCCTACGAGGCCCGCGGCCTGGACAAGAGCAATCTGGTCCTGATCCCGCTGGTGCTGGCTGGCTATGCCCGCTACCTGAAGGGCATTGATGACAACGGCAAGGCCTTTGAGATCTCGCCCGATCCGATGCTGGCCGAGCTGCAGGCCATCGTGGCTCCGCTGGAAGTCAAGGAAGGCGAGCAGGACTTCAGCTGCCTGAAGAACCTGTACAGCCGCGCCGACATCTTCGGTGTGGACCTGTATGCGGTCGGTCTGGGTGAGCAGATCGAGGGCATGGTCAAGGAGCTGTACGCTGGCAACGGCGCAGTCCGCAAGACTCTGCACAAGTACGTCGTCGCTCGCTGAGCGCTGACATCTCCTTTTTAAGTTAAGCTATCTTCGTCCCCACGCTGCGTTTTGCTTTGCCGCAGCGTGGGATTTTTTATACCCTCTCAGTCTCGTTTCGCTCGCCAGCTCCCCCGATGGGGGAGCTTTTGTGCTGTATATGTTGCCGCTGCGGCAAAACCTCGCCCTTCGGGAGAGGTGGCAGCGCGTGAGCGCTGACGGAGAGGGTGGAATTTCCGGCAAATGCCTTTACTTATAGCCGATTTTTTGCCATAATAAGAAAAAACGGAACCGGGAGGAGACCAGCATGAAGGTCATGATCTTTGACGTGGGCGGCACCGAGATCAAATACTCGGTCATGGACGATGCGATGAACCGGTACGAGTCCGGCAGCATCCCGACGCCCAGCGACAGCCAGCCGCACTTTCTCGAAACGTTGGCGCAGCTCTACCGCCCCCACAGGGACGAGGTGGACGGCATCGCACTGAGCCTGCCCGGCTTCATCGACGCCGAGCACGGTGTGGTCCTGGGCGGCGGTGCGCCCTCCATCATCTATAACATCGGCACTCCGGTGGGCCCGCGCCTGGCCGAGCTCTGCGGCTGCAAGGTCTGGATCGAAAACGACGGCAAGGCAGCTGCCATTGCCGAGCTGCAGCGCGGTGCGCTGCAGGGGTGCAGCAACGCGGCGGTGTTCGTCATCGGCACCGGCGTGGGCGGCGGTCTGATCGTCAACGGCCAGCTGGTGCGCGGCCGGGACTTCACCGCGGGCGAGTACAGCTTCATGAACACCAACGCCGATGCCTGGAGCGACAGCAAAAAGACGATGGCCGGCCAGTGCAGCACCTCCGCGTTGCTGGATGCCTACCGGGTGCGCAGGCAGCTGCCTGCCGATGCCCCGATGAACGGCAGGCTCTTCTTTGATGCGGCCAACGCAGGGGAGCCGGAGGCGCTGGAAGTGCTGGAAGCCTTCTGCATGGCGGTGGATGTGCAGATCTACAACCTCAGCGTCCTGCTGGACCTCGAAAAGGTGGCCATCGGCGGCGGCATCAGCGGCCAGCCCCTCCTCATCGAGACCCTCGACCGGGTATATGAGGAGCAGATCCTGAAGGGCCATCCCTTCAGCGAGGAGCAGGCCCGCAGCCTGCCCCGGCCGGAGATCGTGCCCTGCGCGTTCCACAATGAAGCCAACCAGATCGGTGCGCTGGTCAGCTACCTCAACGCATTTTATCCGCAGAAATAAAGTGCCCAGAGCAGCTGTTTTTCGATGGTTTGTATTTCTGGCTTGAAGCAAAGCGAAAAATGGTGTATTATAATGGGTATTGAATCATGAGCAGTACCGGGCGGTTTGGCCCGGATGAAGGGGGAACTCCACCATGGCTGATAAAAACTTTTTGACCGAGATCATCGACGCCGACCTCGCCGAGGGCAAGGTCAGCGAGATCCATACCCGTTTCCCGCCGGAGCCCAACGGCTACCTGCACATCGGCAGCGCCAAGGCGATCTATATCAACTGGTCCATCGCGAACCAGTACGGCGGCAAATTCAATCTGCGTCTGGACGACACCAACCCCGCCCGCGAAGGCGAGGAGTATGTCAACAGCATCATCGAAGACCTGCACTGGCTGGGTGCCGACCCCAACGGCGGCATCTTCTACGGCAGCGACTACTTCGACAAGTGCTATGAGTACGCAGAGAAGCTCATCCTCGAAGGCAAGGCCTACGTGGATGACCTGACCCGCGACGAGATGCGCGAGTACCGCGGCAATGACGCGGGCAAGCCCTCCCGCCCCTCTCCGTGGCGCGACCGTACCCCGGAGGAGAATCTGGACCTGTTCCGCCGGATGCGCGCCGGGGAGTTCCAGGAGGGCGAAAAGACCCTGCGTGCCAAGATCGACCTGGCCAGCCCCAACATGAACCTGCGCGACCCGGCCATCTACCGCATCAAGTATGCGGAGCACCACCGCCAGGGCAGCAAGTGGTGCATCTACCCGATGTACGACTTTGCGCACCCCATCCAGGACGCCATCGAGGGCATCACCCACAGCATGTGCAGCCTGGAGTTCGAGAACCATCGCCCGCTGTACAACTGGGTCATCGAGAACATCTTCGGGACCGAGTTCCCCAAGCAGCGCGAGTTCGCCCGCCTGAACATGACCAACACCGTCATGAGCAAGCGCTACCTGCGTGAGCTGGTGGAAATGGGCATCGTGGACGGCTGGGACGATCCCCGGATGCCGACTCTGTGCGGTCTGCGCCGCCGCGGCTACACCCCGACTTCCATCTTTACTTTTGTGCGCGAGGCCGGCATCTCCAAGTCGGACAACCTCATCGACATGCGCCAGCTGGAAGCCTGCATCCGCAGTGAGCTGGACCTGACCGCGCAGCGCCGCATTGCCGTGCTGGACCCGGTCAAGCTCATCATCGACAACTACCCGGAAGAGAAGACCGAGTACTTCGACATCGCCAACAACCCCAACCGCGAGGCCAACGATGCCACTACCCGCAAGGTGGCGTTCACCCGTGAGCTGTGGATCGAGAACGAGGACTTCGCCGAGGTGCCGCCTCCCAAGTTCAAGCGCCTGACCATCGGCGGCGAGGTCCGCCTGATGGGTGCATATCTCGTCAAGTGCGAGAGCATCGAGAAGAACCCTGACGGCAGCATTGCCGCCATCCACTGCACCGCTGACATCGAGACCGGCAATGGCAACCCGGCCGACGGCCGCAAGGTCAAGGGCACCATCCACTGGGTGAGCGCCGCCCACGCCGTGGACGCCGAGGTCCGCCTGTACGACAAGCTCTTCACCGAGGCCAACATGAACGCCATCCCGGAGGGCAGCGACTACAAGGACTACCTGAACCCGGAGAGCGTGACCGTGCGCACCCACTGCAAGCTGGAAGAGAGCCTGAAGGACGCCAAGCCCGGCGAAAAGTTCCAGTTCGTCCGCACCGGCTTCTTCACCCCGGATTCCAAGAATCCCGGCGTGTACAACCGTGTCGTGACCCTGCGCGACAGCTTCAAGCCTGCAAAATAAACCAAGACCTGCCAAAGGAGCATACAACAAGATGAAGAAACACATGAGCCGGAACACCCTCGTGATGGTGCTGCTGGATATCGTTCTGGGTGTGGTGCTGTCGCTGTATATCGCCAACACCGGCACGATGCCTGCCGCAGACAACGCGGCCACCTACACCGATGGCACCTACACGGCCAGCGCCAAAGGCTGCCTGAGCGATGTGGCGGTCACCGTGACCATCACCGGCGGTAAAGTGACGAATGTGGACATTGATGCTTCGGGCGAGACGCCGGAACTGGGCGGCAAGGCGGCGGAAAGCCTGACAGCCAGCCTGAAAGAGGCAGGCAGCACCGCCGGTGTGGATGCCGTGACCGGCAGCACCATGACCAGTGACGCGGTCTTTGCCGCAATGGATGATTGTCTGGCGCAGGCCGCACAGTGATCGCACTCTCCCAACTGCTGCACGGCAACTGCGCGTGCAGCAGTTTTTTTGTGACCCTCTCAGTCTCGCTGCGCTCGCCAGCTCTCCCAAAGGGCGAGCCATTGGCAGTCGGGGGCAAAGATCCGCTTCTATTGCAAGCTGCTTCGCCGTGTGTTCGCGGGCAGCATGAGGATGCCTATGTACATTGATGTTTTACCATTGTCCGATACCACGGCCCGCCTTGTCCGGGCCTATGGGGAGGCCCCCTGCATCGCCCTGCCGTCGGCGCTGCCGGCCCCGGAGGGCGGCAGCTGGGCTGTCACCGAACTGGGGGACTACTGCTTCTCCGAATCGCCCCGGAACCTGCCCGCCCCGGACGCAGTCTGCCGCTACGCGGTGGGGGAAGACGGCAGCGCCGTCCTGACCAGAGCCTTTGGCCGGGACCGGACCGGGCGGCACCGCCGCTATGACCTCGACTTTGGCACTGCGCCCGAAGAAGACCTCCACCCCGTCTGCGGGAACTTCCTCGAAGAAGCCGTCCTGCCGGACAGCCTGCGGGTCATCGGGAGCTGCGCGTTCTACAACTGCCGCAGGCTGCGCACCCTGTCCGTGGGGGCGGGGGAGCTGACCGTGGGCAGCGATGTCTTTTTGAACTGCTTCGCACTGGCGGACCTCATCGTCCGGGCCGACCCGGAGCAGGCCACCGGCCTGTTCGCGCTCGTCAACAACATCACCGAGGCCGTGCGGGCGCTGTTCTGGTGCCCCGGCGAGGCGGCCCCCTGCGCAGGCCTGTGGTATCCGGCCTACTGGGAGGATGTGGAGGAATCCCCGGCGCATATCCTGCTGCACACCTTTTCCGGGCAGGGATATCATTACCGACAGTGTTTTCTGAATGGAAAAATCCTCTGCGCAGAATACGACGCCATTTTCCCGGACGGCCACGCCTCCGAGGACAAGGATATCATGGCCATGCTCTGCTTCGACCGTCTGCGCTGGCCCTGGGGCCTGACCGAACAGGCAAAGGCCCCCTACACCGCGTTTCTCAAGGCGAACACGGGCCGGGTCGTGGCCCGGCTGCTGAAAGCGCAGGACCTTGACAGCCTGAAGGCCCTGCTGGCGCTGGATGTGCTGGACGCGGCCGGGTTTGCCGAGGCCGCAGCGCTGGCCGTTCAGGCCGAACAGGCTGCTGCTGCGGCCCTGCTGGCCGATGCCGCCCACAGCAGACAGGCCGCAAAGCCGAACCGGAAACGCTATGATTTTGACTTTTGAACCCTTTCCCGCAGGGGAAGTGAGGTGAAACGATGCCCAAAGAAACATTTTTCGACCCCCGCAAGCCGTTTGAATCGAAGCGCCCGGAGACCCACGAGGAGTGGCAGGTACGGATGGGCGGTGAGGTGCTGGCTGTGGTGCGCAGCGGGCTGTATCTGGACTTCCGCTTTCTCGACCTGGCACTTTCGGCTCTGACGCCCACCCCGGATGAGCGGTGCGGCGTGCTGGCCACCGATGGCCGCATCCTCTGCTACCAGCCCAGCGCCCTGCTGCGGCTCTATCAGCAGAATCCGAAGTATCTCAACCGGTTGTATCTTCATACGATATTCCACTGCGTATTCCGACATCTCTGGATGAAAGGGAAGCGCGACCCGCGTCTGTGGAGCCTGGCCTGTGATATCGCGGTGGAAAACGTCATCGACGGGCTGAACCGCAGCAGCGTCAAACGGCCGCTGACCTATGTGCGGCAGAACGCCTATCAGTGCATCGCGGAAGAGGGCAAAGTCGTGGCAGCGGCCCCGGCGTACCGCTGGCTGGTCCGGCAGACGCCCGGTGTGCTGCGCCAGCTGGAGCGGGAGTTCTGCACCGACGACCACCGCCTCTGGCCGAAAGACGCCCCCGAACAGCCCCAGCAGATGCCGACCCCGCTGCCCCAGAAGACCTGGCAGAAGATCGGGGAGCGGATGCAGACCGAACTGGAACTGCGCGACAAGGAGGCGGGCGAGGGGGCCGACAACCTGAAGGAACAGGTCAAAGCCGCCAACCGCAGCCGCCGCAGCTACCGGGATTTTCTCCGCCGGTTCTGCGTCACGCGGGAGGAAGTCCACCTCGACCCCGACGAATTCGACCTGAACTTTTACACCTACGGCCTGTCCGTCTATGGGAACCTGCCCCTCATCGAGCCGCTGGAAACGCGGGAGAGCAGAAAGATCGAGGAACTGGCCCTCGTCATCGACACGAGCTATTCCACCTCCGGCGAGCTGGTCCGGGCATTTCTGGCCGAGACCTACACCCTGCTGAAAGGGCGGGAGAACTTCTTCCACCGGATGAACCTGCACCTCATCCAGGCCGACAACGCCATCCGGCAGGACCTTCTGGTCCGGAACGAGGACGAGCTCATCCATGCGATGAACCACTTCCAGCTGCGGGGCGGCGGCGGAACGGATTTCCGCCCGGCGTTCGAATACGTCAGCCAGCTCTGCGCCGAGAAAAAGTTCTCCAACCTGCGGGGCCTGCTCTACTTTACCGACGGCATGGGCACCTACCCGGCCCGCCGCCCGGCCTACGATACGGCGTTCCTGTTTCTGGGCGACCGTTTCGATGACGCCAATGTCCCGCCCTGGGCCATGAAGGTCGTGCTGGACGAGGAAGAATTTGCAGGCCCGTCTGCCAGAGCCGCGTCGGCCCTTGCCGAGGCGCTGTACGACGAGGACGACCCCTGCCGCGAACTGAACAACACCTGAGGATGTGAGGAACGTTTATGAACATCAAACGAGCCAAAGAAGAGATCGAACACACCGTCAAAGCGTATCTGGCCAAGGATGCGCTGGGCGAATACGCCATCCCGGCCATCCGGCAGCGCCCCATCCTGCTGATGGGCCCTCCGGGCATCGGCAAGACCCAGATCATGGAACAGGCGGCGCGGGAGTGCGGCGTGGCGCTGGTGGCCTACACCATCACCCACCACACCCGCCAGAGCGCGGTGGGCCTGCCCTTCATCCGCCAGCGCCATTATGACGGGAAAGACGTCTCGGTGACGGAATACACCATGAGCGAGATCATCGCCAGCGTCTACGCCAGAATGGAGGCCACCGGCCTGAAGGAGGGCATCCTCTTCATTGATGAGATCAACTGCGTCTCCGAGACGCTGGCCCCCACCATGCTGCAATTTTTGCAGTGCAAGACTTTCGGCAACCAGGCCGTCCCGGCGGGCTGGGTCATCGTGGCGGCAGGCAATCCGCCGGAGTATAACAAATCGGTCCGTGATTTCGACATCGTCACGCTGGACCGTGTCCGCCGGATGGACATCGAGCCGGATCTACAGGTCTGGAAGGACTACGCCCGCGCTGCCCACCTGCACAGCGCGATCCTGAGCTATCTCGACCTCCACCCGCAGAACTTCTATCAGATCAACGCCGATGTGGACGGCACCCAGTTCGTCACCGCCCGCGGCTGGGAGGACCTCTCCAATCTGCTGGATACCTACGAGGCGCTGGGCCTCAAGGCAGACGAGGCACTCATCCGCCAGTACATCCAGCATGAGAAGATCGCGGAGGATTTCTCGGCCTACCTTGACCTCTACTACAAATACCGCGACGACTACGGCGTGGAAGAGATCCTGGCCGGGCAGGCCAGGCCCGCCGTCTTCGCCCGCCTGCTCAACGCGCCCTTCGACGAGCGGCTGAGCCTTGTCAGCCTGCTCCTGTCCGGCCTGAACAACCGGTTCACGGCGTCCCGCCGGGCCGATGCTGCGGCCGATGCCTGCTATGCCTTCCTGCGGGAGGCCAAACAGGGCTTTGCGACCCTGCCCGATGACATCCCGGATGGCCCGGCGACCCTGTTCAACCAGATGATGACGGACTACGACGCCGAGACCCGGCACCAGCGCGAGGCGGGTCTGCTCAGCCGCGACGCGCTGGCCACCCGGCTCAAGGTCTATGCCGTTCTGCGCCAGTGGGAGGCGGAACTGCGCCGCGCCAAGGCAGCGGGCACACAGGAAGCCTTCGACCTGCTGCGCACCCAGTTCCAGTCGCTCTCCGACGAGCGGGATGCCGCACAGGAGGCGGCATCCGGCGCACTGGAAGCGGCCTTCGATTTTATGGAGCAGGCCTTTGCCGAGAGCCAGGAGATGGTGGTCTTCGTCACCGAGCTGACGCTGGCCCCTGCCGCCCATGCGTTCATCACCGAGAACGGCTGCCCCCGGTATTTCCAGTACAACAAGGACCTGCTGCTCGACCACCGCAAAGCGGCATTGCAGCAGGAACTGGCGGCAGAAGAGCGCCGCCACGGGGGAATGTGAGCCATGCTGGACAGTCTGATTTTCAGCCTGAACAGCACGATGCCGCTGTTTTTCCTCATGCTGCTGGGCTACCTGCTCCACCGCAGGCAGTTCCTCACCGACGACTTCGTGGCCATGGCCAACAAGTTCGTCTTTCATGTGGCGCTGCCGGTGCAGCTGTTCCGGGACCTTGCCACCATGGATGTCCGCGCCAGCTTCGATGGCCCGTATGTGCTGTTCTGCGCTGCGGTCACCACGGCAAGCATTCTGGTCATCTGGGGGCTGGCCCGGCTCTTTTTGAAGGACAAGCACATCGTGGGGGAGTTCGTGCAGGCGAGCTACCGCTCTTCGGCGGCCATCCTCGGTGCGGCCTTCATCCAGAACATCTACGGCACCTCCGGCCTGTCCGGCCTGATGATCCTGGGCAGTGTGCCGCTGTACAACATCTTTGCGGTCGTCATCCTCACGCTGGAAAGCCCTTCGCAGGACGCCCGGATCGGCATGGGGGAGAAGCTGGTCAAGAGCCTCAGGGGCATCGTGACCAACCCCATCCTGTTGGGCATTGCGGCGGGCTTTGTGTGGAGCCTGCTCCGCCTGCCCATGCCCGCCATGGCCAACAAGACGCTCTCCAGCCTGGCTGGTATGACCAGCCCGCTGGCCCTGCTTGCCATCGGTGCGGGCTTCAAGGGCCGCGCAGCGCTGGGCTACCTCAAGCCTACGGCCGTTGCAACGGTCATCAAGCTCATCCTCCTGCCGGCCATCTTCCTGCCCGTGGCGGTGCGGCTGGGCTTTGTGGACCAGAAGCTCGTGGCGTTGATGGTCATGCTGGGCAGTGTGACCACCCCGGCGGGCTACGTCATGGCCAAACAGATGGGCCACGAAGGCACCCTGACCGGCAGCGTCTGCGTCACCACCACCTTCTTCAGCGCCCTGACCCTGACCTTCTGGGTCTTCTGGGCGAGGAGCCGGGGATATATCGTATAAATAAAAAAGAGCTGCTGCAAAACTCCTTCAGTCACGGCTTCGCCGCGCCAGCTCCCTCGAAGAGGGAGCCTGAGCGTGACGGGTGGCTGTAAAGCCTCCCTCTGGGAGGGAGGTGGCATCGCGGATGCGATGCCGGAAGGAGTTTGCAACGGCTCACTTTTTTGCATGAAAATAAACAACAAAAAAGCATCTTGAAAAACTTCAAGATGCTTGGTGGTTGCGGGGGCCGGATTTGAACCAACGACCTTCGGGTTATGAGCCCGACGAGCTACCAGACTGCTCCACCCCGCGCTATTTACTTTTTGCTGTCGGCCTCTCGCTGACTGCTCAAGTATAATACCACAGAGCGGGGGAGATGTCAAGTATTTTTCGAAAGTTTTTTCGAATCTTCCGGTCGTCACTTCGCTTCAGGCTTGCGGGGCTGTTTTTTGCGGGGGTGGCGGACTTTGTAGAACACCACGCCGCAGACGATACCGATGCCGATGGCGGGCCATGCGCCGATGAGGAAGACGAGAACCGTCTGGACCCCGGCGGTGAAGTTCGACCAGCCGTTCCGGAAGGCGTCGGCCAGCCGGGCACCGAAGCTGCTGCCGGTGGAGGTCAGGGTCTCGACCTCGTTGAGGGTGATGTTCACGGTGCAGTACTGCACCTGATTGGCGTACCAGTTCAGCTGGCTCTGGTAGCTCTCGATCTGGTACTGCACGTCGCTCAGGGAGGACTCGATCTGCAGCAGGTCGGAGAGCGCGTCCGCGCTGGCCTGCAATTCCTGCAAACGGGCGCGCTGGGCGGTCAGAGTGTCCAGCCGGGCCTCGATGTCCAGATACTGGGTGGTCACATCGTCGGCGCTCTCGCTTTTGCTGGTCACATTGCCAAGAACATTTTCGGCAACGCCGAGGAAGGCGCTGTAGTACCCCTTCGGCACCCGCAGGGTCAGCGAGAGGGTGCGGGTGTTGTCGGTGCTGTCGGTGTACTCGTTGCTGGATTCCATATAGCCGTCCACATCGCTGAGCGTTTCGTTCAACTGCTGCTGGGACCAATCGAAGTCCTGCGTCTCGATGGAGAGATCGGCCGTGTAGATGAGCTTGGCGCTGTCCACCGTGCCGGAAGCCGCGTTCTCGCCCTCCACATTGCCGGAGGTCAGCAGGTCGGCGCTGCCGGCATCACGCACGGCGTGTTTGGCGCTGCCGGTGCCGTAGGTGTCTGCGCCGCCGTCCAGAGAATAGGTGGCAAGCTCCGGTGCGGCATCGTAGGCGGCTGCCGTGCTGGGCGCAGACCCGCCGGAGAACAGGGTGACACCGTTCCAACTGCTTTTGCTCAGCGCGGCACCATACAGGCAGACACCGCACAGCGCCACACAGGCGGCCAGTTCCGCCGCCCGTTTGACTGGGAAACGGATGGGGGCCTTTTTCTTCTTTTCCAGTGCAGGGGCCGGGGTGAGCTGGGGTTTGGGGGTGGTGCCGGATGCGGCCTGCTCGGCCTGCCGGGCCTTCTGCATGGCCAGCAGCTTTTCTTTCAGGTCGTCCGGGGCGTGGACGTCATCGACCTCCATCTTGTACTCATACCACCTCATCTTCGATCTCCTCCTTCAGCATCGTATGTAGCTGTGCGCGGGCCCGCCGCAGCCAGCTGAGCACCGTATTGGTGGGAGCCCCCATCATCCGGCCCACTTCCGCAGCCGTGTATCCTTCGTAGTAGTGCAGGTACACGGCGTTGCGGTAGTTTTCCGGCAGGGTGCGCACCGCATCGAGCACACTGCCGTCTTCCATTTGGTCGGGCGCGGGGATATTCTCATCCAGTTCGGTGTCCTTCTGGCGCGCTGCACGGGTCAGGTCCCGGCAGCGGTTGATGGCGACACGCAGCAGCCAGGCCTTGAGGTGCTCCTCACTCTCAAAGCGGCCGTCGTAGTTCAGGAGCTTTTCGAAAACATCCTGCACCACATCTTCGGCGTCCGCCGCGCAGCTGCAATTGTGATAGGCTGCTCGGTAGACGGCGTCGCTGTATCGCTGCACAGCCAGCGCAAAAACTTCGTCTTTGGTCAACTGTCCCATATCGTCTTACACTCCTTTGAAGCCCCGGTGGCCGGGGTCTGCTGGAAATCGTTGGTTCCAGTGGGACATTCTACCGGATACACGGCTGAGAGGTCCCGATTATTGCATCGCAGAATAAAAAGAGTATAACAAAAATTCAACGTTTGTACAATCGCTGAAGCAACGCAATGCGCCCGGCGAGGAAGGCCTCGGCCTTGGGGTGGGCAAGCCAGTGCTTGCCGCCCGGCTCCCGGCAGAGCCGCTGCTCCAGCGCATGGGGGTCGGTGTCGATGGCCTCCACATCCCGCAGCGTGAGGGTAAGCGTGAGGGCCGCCGCGCAGTCCGGCAGGGGCGGGAGCGGGTCTTCCCAGACGAAGGGCGGCAGCAGCTGCACCGCATACACCGTGCGGGTGCATTCCTCCATCAGCAGCAGGGCGGCGGGGGTGCCGTCGGGCAGGACATGGAGGCTGCTGTAGAGCAGTTGCAAAGTCCGGGGTGCCAGCAGGGGCGTACTGGCCGCGCCGGGCGTTTCGCGCAGGGTGAGGAAGGCTTCGGCCTCGTCGGCGTAGATGCGCCGGGCCGGTGCCTGAAAGTCTGCCCAGAGTGCGGGCAGCGCAAACACGCCCTCGCGGTCCAGCCCATGCTGGAGCAGCAGGTAAAATTCGGTCAGCGGGTGTGCCGGGTCCGGCTGCGGCATCCCGAAATCCGGCCGGGAAAGATGTCCTCCGCCCATGTGATACGCCTCCTTGGAGATTCTGCTTCCAGTATAGTGGGCTATGGGCCGTTTGGCAAGCGGAATCGCGGATTGTAAACCCTGGCTGAAATTTTGTGTTGACCATTTGCGGTGGGCCGGGGTATACTGGCGAACGTGACCGACAACAACGACAATATCGACCCGAATATCGGAGGGGAATCATGGAGAAGAAACTGACGACGTATCAAATGGCAGTCACGGCGCTGATGGCAGCTGTGATGTGTGTTCTTGGCCCGCTGACGGTGCCCATCGGAGCCGTCCCCATCTCGCTGGCAAACTTTGTCATCTGCCTGACCGCCTGGCTGCTGGGCCCCAAGTTTGGCACCCTGAGCGTGGCGGTGTACCTGTGCATCGGCCTGATCGGCGTGCCGGTCTTCTCCGGCTACGGCGCAGGCCTGGCCAAGCTCGCCGGCCCCACCGGCGGTTATCTGGTGGGCTACCTGCTGCTGGCGCTCATCGGCGGCCTGTTCATCGAGAAGAGCAACGGCAATCCGGTGGTCTCCGGCATCGGTCTGGTGCTGGGCGACGCGGCCTGCTACATGCTGGGCACGGCATGGTTCGTGTTTCAGATGCAGTGTGAGCTGGGCTACGCACTCTCGGTGTGCGTCTATCCCTTCATCGCGCTGGACCTCGCCAAGATCGTGGTCTCCTGCGTCGTGGGCGCATTGCTGCGCAAGCGTCTGGTGCAGGCAGGCGTCCTGAAGATGGCCTGATGGTCAAAAGAAACGAGAAAACATCGGCGTTCTCCGGAGAATAACGAAGCACGAGAGGAAGACCGACCTTCTGCAAGCGGCGGAGGGCCGGTCTTCCTGCTTTTTTCTGCTTTTGTTTGACAAGTGCGGCCAATGGTTGTAAGATTGAATTATTTGGTACTTATTAGATAAAGCAAGATACTTCAGGAGGAACATCGTGGCAGCAACCGTTTTGGAACCGCAGAAGAAAAAGACCCGTTTGATGACGGAGGGCAGCATCTGGAAGAGCATCCTGCTGTTTTCCGTGCCGCTGATCCTGGGCAACCTGCTTCAGCAGCTGTACAACACCGCCGACTCCATCATCGTCGGCAACTTTGTGGGCAGCAATGCGCTGGCAGCCGTCGGCTCCAGCGGCTCGCCCATCTTCCTGCTCATCGGCTTCAGTCAGGGCATCGCAGTGGGTGCGGGCGTCGTGGTGGCGCAGTATCTTGGCGCGAAGGACCGCGAGGATGCGCAGCGGGCCGTGCACACCGCGCTGGCGCTGGCCGTGCTTCTGGGCCTCATCCTGACCATCGGCGGCATCCTCGTCAGCCGTGCCCTGCTCACGGCCATGGATACCCCGGCGGAGGTGCTGGAGGACGCTGTGACCTATATGCAGATCTATTTCGGCGGTGTGCTGTTCAGTGTCGTGTACAACATGGCGGCGGGCATCCTGAATGCGGCGGGCAACTCCCAGCGGTCGCTGCTCTATCTGGGCATCGCATCGGGCACGAACATCCTCCTCGACCTCGTGCTCATCGCGGGGCTGCGGATGGGTGTGGCCGGTGCGGCCATCGCCACCGACATCAGCCAGCTCGTTTCCTGTGCGCTGGCGCTGCGCTTTTTGATGCGGGTCCAGGACGACTACCGCGTGACGGCCAGAGAGATCCGGGTACACGGCAAAATGGCCGTCCGCATCATCAAGGTGGGCCTGCCCACCGGCATCCAGAATATGGTCATCTCGCTGTCCAACATTCTGGTGCAGGCCAGCGTCAACGGCTACGGTGCCGCCGCCATGGCCGGGTTCGCGGCCTATATGAAGGTGGACGGCTTCAACATCCTGCCCATCATGAGCTTCAGCATGGCGGCCACCACCTTCGTGGGGCAGAACTTCGGCGCGGGCAAGCTCGACCGCGTGAAGAAGAGCCTGTGGGTCACGCTGGGCATGGGCGTCGTCTACACCATCCTCACCGGTGTGCTGCTGCTGGCCTTCCAGGACCCCATCATGCACCTGTTCACCCACGAAGAGGACGTCGTCGCCTTTGGCTGCACGGCCATGCACTACTTCTGCCCCTTCTACTGGGAGCTGAGCATCCTGCACGGTTTGGCGGGCACCGTGCGCGGCACCGGCAAGACCATTCCGCCCATGGTGGTGCTGCTGGTCTCGCTGTGTGTGTTCCGCATCGGGTGGATCCAGTGGGTGCTGCCCTTCTTTTCCAGCATCGACGGCATCTTCCTGCTGTATCCCGTCTCGTGGGGGCTGGGTGCGTTGATGATGGTGGGTTACGCATGGAAAGCAAATTGGCTGGAAACTTAAGATAATAAGGAAAAATCTTCCACTTCTGCTTAAAAAAACGTAAATTTTTTTGTCGGGGGGGGGTAGCAATTGGTCGGATTTTATTGCTTTTTCCCCGAATGTACCGTATAATAAAACCTGAAACGTTTACAAAAAGGTTCCAGTTTTGAGCGGAAAGGGGATGCGTCCGGATGGAAGAGTCGAATCAGCAGAAATGGGAGCGCTATATCCAGAATCTTCGCCGGGTGCGGACCCTCTCCCACCCGCAGTTCCCGCCGGAAACGGCTCCGGAATTCCTGCTGGAGGCGATCCAGGGCAACGCGGTGCGCTGCTTCGACCTGATGAAGGAGAACAACGCCCTGCTGGGGGAGCTGGTCTGCACGCGGGACGCGAAAACGTTGTCTGACAGCGACATCGCCGAGCTGGAAGAGGCGGCGGGCAGGCTGTTCAACTATGCCAACAGCGAGGACTGCGGCGTGGCCTACAAGATCCACGAGCTGCTGCTGAAGGCGGCCCGCTTCCGCGACGATGTCCCCATGATCGTCCGGGAGCTGTACTACAACGGCATCACCCTGCACTATATCAATGTGCGGGATGAGGACCACGACGTCAACCTGCTGTGGCCGCGCATCCATGCCTTCTTTCTGGAGGGGGCCGACTACATTGCCCGGTATGAAGAGCTGGACCGGGAGACCCGGCAGTACATCATCCGGTGCGTGGGCAACATCCGGCTGGCGGTCTCACGCCAGACGAAAGAGGATTGCCATCGGTATATGGAGCTGTTCGACCTGGCGATGAGCATCATCACATCGCCCTATTACCAGAAGCTGGACCCGGACATCCCCTGGGCACGGTTCACCTATTCCATGCACATGGACCAGATGACCCTGATGGCCTATCTGCGCCATTGCAATGACCCTGAGGTCGCAGAGCGGGTGCTGCGGTCGGCCTCCTATGTCTACAAGCATCAGAAAAAGAACGCGGGAGAGGAATCCCGCCAGCAGAACTGGCGGGTGAGCTACTTTTACCATGCGGCACTCTACCATGCCGGAAAAGGCACGGTCCGTGCCGTCGTGGAAGATCTGCTGGAGATGATCGACCAGACCGGCGAACAGGATTATTCGCCGGACGGCATCAACCGCAACCTGACCGGCTCGGCCTATCTCTTTTATTATGAAGCATTTTTGAGCGAGCAGGACCGCGCCGAGCTGGCTGACCGCATTGCAAAGGAGCGGGCGGCGGTCCACCGGTATCTGATCGAGATGCCGGGCAATGAATACCCCCGCGTGGCCAGCGTTGCCATCCGGGAACTCATCACGGCGCAGTCGGATACCAGGGAAATAGACAACCGCAAGATCCTGGAGAGCATTCTCTCCGGCCACAAGCCGACCTATGTGCACTCCACGATGGTGGCGCACCTGACCAGAGTGCTGCTCCGGCGGATGGTAGAGACCGATCCCGCCGCCCTCATCGGCCTGCTGGGCTGCAAGACCGCAGCCGAAGTGCAGGCCCGGAAGCCGGAGCTGCTGCAGACCGCCTATGAATGCGGCCTGTACCACGATGTGGGCAAGAGCGCGGTCATCATGTACATCGACACCAACAGCCGCAGCCTGCTGGAGGAAGAATTCTGCTGCATCCAGAGCCACCCGGTCATTGGCTGCAGTCTGCTGCGGGAGGCCGGGTACGAAGAGCATCTGGCCCCGGCGGCGCTCTATCACCACTGCTTCTACAACGGACAGGGCGGCTACCCCAGAGATGTGCCGCCCTGCCCGCAGGATATCAAGGGCATCGTGGATGTGCTGACCGTGGCGGACGCGCTGGATGCTGCCACCGACGACATCGGGCGCTGCTACAACTGGGCCAAGCCCCTGCGCACACTGGTGGGGGAGCTGCAGGCCCAGAGCGGCACCCGCTATGCACCGGACGTGGTGGCGCTGTTCCGGGACAAGACCTTCTGCGAAGTGCTGGCCCAAAAGCTGGATGCCGAGCGAAAAAAGGTCTATCTGAAAGCATACCACGCTGCGGAATAAAAAATGAGATAAAAACTTCCATTTCTTTCTTCTGTGTGATACAATAACTGGTAAGAGTGCACAGAAAACTGCGAAATCGCACACTGAGGAGGAAAGGCCAATGGAAAAACTGCGCAATCTCCTGTTTTATGGCGGCGCGATGCCGGATGTCTACCGGAACTGCCGGGACGAGATCCGGAAGGAAAACCTGGAAAAGCTCTTCTTCTTTCTCTCCGTGGAGATCGTGTTCCTGCTCATAGCGCTGGCGGTGTGCTGCGCCGTCAAATCGCTGGCAGGCGGCTTCATCGCCTACATCATTGCGCTGGCCTGTGCGCTGGTGCTGTTGTGCACGGTGCAGAGCTGCCAGAACAGCAACATCGTCCTTTCCATCTGTGCGGACAGTTTTATGGGCATCTGCTATCTGCTGAGCCTCTATCTGGGCTGCTTTGCCTACCCGGATGAACCGGCCATCTGCTTCCATGTCGTTGCGGTGGTGCTGCCCATGCTGTTCACCCGCCCGGCCATCGGGAACATCCTGCGCACGGTGATCTACGAAGCGCTGTTCATCGGCTGTTCTGTGACCTTCAAAGACCCGGCCCTCGTGCCCAGGGATGTATTCAATGCCGTCCTGTTCGGGCTGATGGGCTGTGTGCTTTCCACGTACTATATCCGCGTCCTGACGGACAATGTCGTCGCGCGCTGCAAGCTGAAGGTCATCGCAGAGACCGACCTGAACACCCAGATCCCCAACCGCAACGCCTACGAGAACCACATGAACGAATATCCGCTGCGCTGTTCCAACACCCTGAGCTGTGTCTATGTGGATGTGAACGGCCTGCACGAGCTGAACAACACCAAGGGCCACAATGCGGGCGACGTCATGCTCAAGACGGTGGCTCAGGAGATGGTCCGGCAGTTCGGCATCAAGGACAGCTACCGCATCGGCGGCGACGAATTCGTGGCCTTTGTGGTGGACGAGCCGCCCCGCACGGTGCGGGAACGGATGAGCCGGCTCGTGGCCAATGTGGAGGCCAACGGCTATTCGGTCGCCGTGGGCTGTGCTACCTGCAGCGCCGGCGGCATCCAGCTCGAAGCCCTCATCAAGCAGGCCGAGAGCCGCATGTACGACGACAAGGAAGAACACTACCGCCGCCGCGGCATCCCGCACGGGTAAAAAGGATAAAACCCTCTCCGTCATTGCGAAGCAATGACGGAGAGGGTTTCTGTTTTTATAAACCATAGAGCTTCGGCACCTGAATGCGGAACAGCTCCAGCATGGCCTTGAGCGGGGCGCTCTGGTAGCTGCTGCGGGGGTAGACGAGGGCCAGCGGGCGGCTGGTTTCGACTCTGGCAATGTGAAAGTAGCACAGCTCCTCGCCGTAGAACTGCCGCTGGGCAAAGATCAGCGGCGCAAAGGTGATGCCGAGCTGCTGCGCGGCCAGGCTCAGCGCGCGCTCCACACTGCTGCACTGGAGCCGCAGGTCGGGCAGAAAGCCCGCCTGCTCGCACATTTTCTGGCAGATGCCGCCCAGCATCTGCTCCGGCGGCAGCAGGATGAACGGCTCGCCGCTGAGGGCGTTCAGCTCCAGCGCACCGCCCTGCAGCTGGATGCGGGGCAGGAACGACCGTGGCACGGCCAGCAGGATGGGCTCGTTCAGCAGCAGCTCGTTGCAGTAGGTCACGGTGTCGGGGCTGGGCACGTCCACGATGAAATCCAGCTGTTTGGCGTCCAGCTGAAGGCGCAGCAGAGTGGTGGAAAGCTCCACCGTGTGGACTTCGCAGCTGGGGAACTGCCGGTAAAACGCCGACAGGATGGTGGGCAGCAGCAGATTGCCCCGGTGGGGGCTGACGCCCAGCCGCAGCAGCTGGCGCCGACCGGAAGCGATGTCGCTGAGCTTGTCGTTCAGCCGCCCGAAAGAGATGTCAGTCTCCGCAGCCCAGGCGCAGAACAGGCTGCCCGCGTAGGTGGGCTCCAGCCCGTCGGGCCCGCGGGTGAACAGCGGGGTGCCCAGCTCCTCTTCCAGCGCCTTCAGGCTCAGCGAAAGGGACGGCTGGGTCAGGTAAAGCCTCTGGGCTGCGCGGGTGATGCTTTTTTCCTCCGCGATGGTCAGAACATAGCGCAGCTGGTTCCAGTTCATACAGCACCTCCGTTCCATAAGAAAAACCTATGGATTCTATCATAAAACATATATTTGAAAAATGCAACCCCCTGTGATACCCTATTGTCAGAAACAGGAGGAATGGATGTTGGAAAAAGCAATTCATAGAACCGCACAAAAAAAGACCGAAGCCGCCCCGGAGCAGACCTCCCGCGTGAAGATGGCGCTTCTGATCTTTGCATACTTTATTAAGATCGGCTCCTTCACCTTTGGCAGCGGATGGAGCATCCTGGCCCAGATGGAGCAGGAGTTCGTGGACAAGCGCCGCTGGCTGACCAAGCAGGAGCTGCTGGAGCTGGTGGCCGTGGGCAAATCGCTGCCCGGCATCATGATCACCAACATCACGATGCTGTTCGGCTACCAGATGGCTGGGGTGCTGGGCGGTGTTCTGGCCGTGCTGGGCATCGCGCTGCCGGCCGTGGTGGTGCTGAGCCTGGTCACGCTGGCGTACGATGCCATCAAATCGAACTACTGGGTCTGGGCCGCGCTGCAGGGCGTGCAGTGCGCGGTGGTGCCCATCATCGGCGGGGCGGCCATCTCGCTGGGCAAAGAGGCCCTGAAGGATAAGGCGAGCGTCTTCATCTGCCTGGCGGCGCTGGCCGTCTGCCACTTCACGAGCATCAGCAACATCGTGCTGATCCTGGCGGGCGTTGTGGCCGCGCTGGTCTGGATGGAGGGGAAGGAACATGCTTGAGACGCTGGTGCAGCTGTTCTTCGCCTTTGCCCGCATCGGTTTCACGAGCTTTGGCGGCACCTCGATGATCCCGCTCATCCTCGATGAGATGTCCAGCCACGGCTGGATGAGCGCCGACGACCTGACCAACCTCATCGCCATTGCCGAGATGACCCCCGGCAGCCTGGGCGTGAATTGTGCCACCTTCGCAGGCACCCAGACGGCGGGTACCATCGGCGGGCTGGTGGCTGTGCTGGGCGTGTTGAGCCCGGCTTTCACCCTGACGCTGGCGGCGGCGGTCTTCTTCCAGAAGTTCCGCACCAGCAAGGTCATGGGGTGGATCATGAGAGTCGTCAAGCCGCTCTGCATCGGCATGATCCTGGAAGTGCTGCTCAGCCTGAGCCTGAGCACCTACGCAGGCGAGGGCGGCATCCGCTTCGTCGGCATCGCCATCGGCCTGCTCTGCTTCTGGCTGCTGCAAAAGAAAAAGATGAGTGTGCCGAAGGTCATCGGCATTGCGGCCGCGCTGGGCGTGGTCGGTTTCGGCGTATTGTAACAAAGAGGACGGGAGCCTTTCGCGCGCGGTGCGGAAGGCTCCCGTTTTGCATCGCATCCAAAATTCGTCTGGGTTTTTCATAAAAAAAGCCTAACGCTTTTTGGGCAGAATGCGCTATACTGGCCCTATCACAAACCTTGGAGGAGCATTTTATGGAGGAAACAAAGAAAAAGGGTTCCGGCACCACCGACCTGACCGTCGGCCGGCCGCTGACCCGCATTTTGCAGTTCGCCCTGCCGCTGGTGCTGGGAACGCTGTTCCAGCAGCTGTACAGCTTTGTGGACACGATCATCGTGGGGCGCTGCATCGGCACCGATGCGCTGGGCGCGGTGGGCACGACCTACTCGCTGAATTTTATGATCGTGGGCTTCGTGCTGGCCACCTGCAACGGCTTCGGCATCCCGGTGGCCGAGAGCTTCGGCGCAAAGGACCGGGACGACCTGCACAAGTACCTGTTCAACGGTGCCGTGCTCTGCGTGGGGATGAGTCTGGTCTTTGCGGTGGGCACGACTCTCGTTGCAGCCCCGCTGCTGCAGCTCATCCACACCCCGGCGGAGCTGCTGGAGAATGCCGTGCGTTACATCCGCATCATCTTCCTGGGCATCCCTGCGACGGTGCTGTACAACTATTCGTCCACCGTTCTGCGCAGTCTGGGCGACTCGAAGCATCCGTTCTACTTCCTGCTGGTGTCCAGCTTCCTGAACATTGCGCTGGACGTGCTGTTCATCGTGCCGCTGGGCATGGGCGTCGAGGGCGCGGCCATCGCGACGGTGATCAGCCAGCTCGTCAGCGGCATCCTCTGCACCTGGTGGTTCTTCACCAAAGTGGAGGACATCCGCTTCACCAAAGAGAACTGCGTCCTTTCCGGCAGGCACTGCAAGCGGCTGGCCTACATCGGTTTCCCGATGGGTTTTGAGTATTCGGTCTCGGCCATCGGTGCCGTCATCATGCAGGACGCCATCAACCAGCTGGGCAGCGTGGCCGTAGCCGCGCAGACCGCCGGTGAGAAGATCCGCCAGATGTTCACCCTGCCCATGGAGAGCGTCGGCATGGCCATGGCGACTTATGTTGGCCAGAACCACGGTGCGGGCCGCACCGACCGCGTCCGACAGGGCATCCGGGACGGCTGCATCATCCAGGCAGGCTACAGCGCCATCGCATGGGTCGCGGTGTTCCTGGTCAAGCGCTGGGCCGTGGGCCTGGTGCTGGGCGATGCCGAACCGGCCATCTTCAACGGTGCGGTGGAGTACCTGACCGTCATCAGTGTGCTGTTCGTTCTGCTGGGCTTCCTGATGATCTTCCGCTACACGCTGCAGGGCCTCGGCTACAGCGTACAGGCCGTCATCTCCGGCGTGGGCGAGCTCATCGGCCGCGCCCTCGGCGGCTGGCTGGCCGTGCACCAGCTGGGCTATCTCGGCATCTGCATCTCGAACCCCCTCGCCTGGGGCTTTGCCCTGTGCTACTGCGTGTTCATGGTCACGCGGGTGCTGAAAAAGGAGAGCCGGGCGGCATAAACCAAAACCAAAAAAGCGCTCCGCGATTTTGCACTGCGGAGCGCTTTTTTGTGGAAAACTCAGTTGATAAAATTCACAAAGACGGGGCAGAGCACAGCGGTGAGCACACCGGCCACCGCGATGGACAGGCCGCTCATCGCGCCTTCGACTTCGCCCATCTGCAGGGCTTTGCTGGTGCCGACGGCATGGGCCGAGGTGCCGATGCCCACGCCCTTGGCGATGGGGTCGGTGATGTGGAACACCTTGCAGACCGTCTCGGCCAGTAGGTTGCCTGCGATGCCGGTCAGGATGACGATGGCACCGGTCAGGGCTGCGATGCCGCCCAGCTCAGCGGCGACATCCATGCTGATGGCAGTGGTGACGGACTTGGGCAGCAGAGTCACATACTGCTCACGGGTCAGGCCCATGGCCACGGCCAGAGCCAGTGCGCTGCCCAGACTGACCAGGGTGCCCACCGAGATGCCCGCGATGATGGCGGCGGCGTTCTCCTTGAGCAGGTCCCACTTTTCATACAGCGGGATGGCCAGGCTGATGGTGGCGGGCAGCAGCAGATAGCTGACCGGCGCAGCGCTGACTTTGTAATCCGCGTAGGAGATGTTCAGCACACTGAGCAGGATGATGACGAAGATGCTGCCCAGCAGCAGCGGGTTGAAGACGGCCTTGCCCGTCACCCGGTTGATGAGGGTGCCCAGTGCAAAGGCCGCCAGCGTGAGCAGAACGCCCCACGCCGAGGACGAGGAAAGAAACTCATTCAGCAGCTGTGTCATTTGCGGCAGCCTCCTTTTTGCTCTGCTTGCGGCGGGTGAGCGCCTGGGTGGTGTGGCCGGATGTTATCAGCACCAGCACCGTGACCGGGATGATGGCGATGACGATGGGCAGCAGCATGCTGCCCATCTCGGCCCACAGCTCCATGACACCGGCCGCGGCGGGCACGAACAGCAGCGGGAAGATGCCGGTCAGGAACAGGCCGACCTCCTTCACATCGTCCAGCTGGACGAAGCCCAGCAGCAGGGCAGCCAGCAGCAGGACCAGGCCGTAGATGCTGGCCGGGATGGGCAGCGGCAGAACAGCGTGGCAGAACTCGCCCAGAAAACAGAACGCAAGGATGCGTGCGAACTGAAACAGATACTTCGTAAAAAATCCCCCTTCATCGCGCCCGCGCAGCCCCCCTTCGGGGCAGCTCTGCCGGAGAATGGGCCTCTGGCAGGGCGGGCCGGTCAAACGAAGCCCGGAAGACGCCGGGCCGCGCGTTTATTTGTGACGGTCAGTGTAACAGTATAGCCCAAAAGCCCCGGCGGCGCAACGGCAATACTTGCTAAGAATTTATGTCGAACCGACAAAAAACTGGACGTTCTGAGGGTTTGGCGGAAAATGAGAAAACCGGCCGGGAATGGAACACCGCCTTTTTCCGAAAAAATTTGTGTAAATGCCCGCCGGAGGGTTGCGCTGGGTGGGGCGTTCATTGTACAATAAACACGTTACCGAAAAATACGACACAGCGGGCGGATGCGCCCCAAAGTGAGGAATCGAAATGAACGGAGCAAAAATTCGGGTGCTGGCGCTGGATCTGGACGGCACCCTGACCAATGATGAAAAGATCGTTACTCCCCGCACCCGCGCGGCGCTGGACGCAGCAGCGGCGCAGGGCGTGACCATCGTGCTGGCCTCCGGCCGGCCTACGGCGGGCATCACCCCGCTGGCAAAGGAACTGGGGCTGGACAAAAAGGGCGGCTGCATCCTAGCCTACAACGGCGGAAAGATCGTGGACTGCGCCACCGGTGCGGCCCTGTATCAGAAGCTGCTGGCCCCGGAGTTCGTGCCCCAGCTGTGCCGGTTTGCGGCAGAGCAGGACGTCGCGCTCCTGACCTACGATGCCCGCGGCATCGTCTGCGAGCGCGACCAGGACCCCTGGGCCCGGAAGGAGTGTGTGACCACCAAGCTGGAGATGTACCATGTGGACGATCTGGCTTCCTATGTGGATTACCCCATCTGCAAGATGCTCCTCACCGTGGACCCCGCCCGCCGCGACGCCGTCTGCGCCGCAGGCCGGCAGCAGTTCGAGGGCAAGATCGACATCTACCCCTCCAGCCCCTTCTTCATCGAGGCTGTGCCGCTGGGCGTGATGAAGGACGTCAGCCTGGGCGCTCTGCTGGAACGCATGGGCCTGACCCGCGAGAACCTGATGGCCTGCGGCGACGGTCTGAACGACCGCTCGATGATCGACTTTGCGGGCGTGGGCGTCGCCATGCAGAACGCCGAAGATGCCGTGAAGGAGGTCGCCGACTACGTGACCGCCGCCGACAACAACCACGACGGCGTCGCCGAGGCCATTGAGAAATTTATTTTACAGTGAGAGGACAGGACACACGAATGCCGCAGCGCAATCTGGTTTTATTTGATTTGGAATGGAACATCGGCTACCAGCCGTATACGTTCAACTATCATGGGGTGCAGCAGACCTTCCGGGGTGAGATCATCGAGATCGGCGCGGTGAAGATCGACGAAGACGCCAACGTCCTCGATACGTTCTCCATCCATCTGCGCCCCCGCATCTTCCGCAAATTGCAGCACCACATCGCCAAGGTCACCGGCCTGACGCAGGAAGACCTGGACAACGGCGCTCCCATCGTGCAGGGCCTGCGCCGTTTCATGCAGTGGTGCGGCCCGGACGCCGAGTTCGCCGAGTGGGGCATGGACGATGTGCCGGTGCTCAAGCAGAATCTGTTCCTGTGCAATCTGGACGAGAGCCGCCCCACGGTGTGGTACGACCTGCAGCAGGTCTTTCTGCGGGAGCATCCCCGCAAGGAAGGCGAGGGCATGACGCTGGAAAGCGTCGTCACCCGGATGGGCATTCCGATGGACCGCCCCTTCCATGACGCATTGTCCGATACCCTCTACACTGCCGATGTCTGCCGCAAGCTCGACCTGCGGGAGGGACTGGCCGCCTACCCCAGCGAGGAGCAGGCCCTGCGCCAGAGCCTTTGCCCGAAGCCCGGCGACTACCGGGATTTCCGCGTGTTCCGCGGCTATGTGGAGCCGTACACCTGGCGGATCGACCCCATCATCAGCACGGCCCAGTGCCCGGCCTGCGGAGCCGACCTTGCGCCGGACGAGATCTGGCTGAAAAAGGGCAGCAACAGCTGGTACACGCTGGCCCAGTGCCCCCACTGTGCCGGAACGGCCAGCGAGGCGGGCAAGGGTGTCTTCCAGCGGTACAAGCTGGCCCGGCGGGATGGCCTGCACTGGAGCTTTGCCCGCTGTGTGCAGGTCCCGGATGCCGAGGCGCTGGCCCGCTGGGACAAGCAGCGCGCCCAGCAGATCGAGCGGATGAAGGCCCGCGCCGAAAAACAGGCCGGGGAAAAAGCCTGAGACCGATCGTGCAGGAAAACCGCACCCCATTTCGTATAGCAAAGTATAGCGCAGACGAAAAAGCGAAGAAAATGCAGAATTTCTTCATCGCACATTCATAAGTTCTGGATATACTAAGAGAAACGAGAGGGAAGGAACACACGATGGAAAGCACCCTGATCAGCTTTGTGCACCAGCTGGGAACGCTGGAATTCTGGCAGACATTACTGGACAGCTTCGGAGACCTCGGCCCCCTTGCGCCCATCTTTCTGGCAATGGTGGAGTCGTTTTTTCCGCCGCTGCCCCTCATCGCCATCGTGGCGCTGAATGTGGCGGCCCACGGCGGCCTTTTCGGCTTTGTGTACAGCTGGGTGGGCGTCATGCTGGGCGGCACCCTGATGTTCCTGTTCTGGCGGCGGGTGCTCAAACAGTTCTTCTGGAAGTTCGCCAGCCGTTCCCAGAAGCTGGAAAAAGCGGAGCAGTGGGTCAGCCGGTTCGATGTTTCGTCCCTGTTCATGCTGTCGGTGCTGCCGTTCACCCCTTCGTCCTTCATGCACTTTGCCTTCGGCATCTCGGATTTTGACGAAAAACGCTACCTCATCACCATGCTGCTGGGCAAGGGTGTGATGGTGGCCATGATGGCCCTCTTCGGCCAGTCCCTCGTCAGCTCGATGAAGAACCCGGTCTACCTTGTCCTCGCCGTCGTCATCTGGGGCGCTATGTACTGGGGCAGCAAGCGGTTCTGCAAAAAACATGATCTGTAAGAAACAATGAAACGATAAAAACGCTCCCTTGCCGACGGCAAGAGAGCGTTTTTTGTGCAAATGGGTCGTTATCCTTCGTATCCCAAGGTCGCCGCCATAACGGCCTTGATGGTGTGCATCCGGTTCTCGGCCTCGTCGAAGACGATGCTCTGCGGGCCTTCGAAGACCTCGTCGGTGACTTCCATGGCATCGCGGCCGAACTTTTCGCCCATCTCTTTGCCCACGGTGGTCTTGTGGTCGTGATAGGCGGGCAGGCAGTGCATGAAGACAGCCTGCGGCCCGGCCAGCGCCATCAGCGCGTTGTTGATCTGGTAGGGGGCCAGGTCGTGGATGCGCTCGGCCCAGACCTCGACAGACTCGCCCATCGAGACCCAGACGTCGGTGTACAGCACATCGGCACCCTGGGCGGCTTTGGCGGGGTCTTCCTCAAAGGTCAGGGTCGCGCCGGTCTCGGCGGCGATGGCCTGGCACTGGGCGATGAGCGACGGATCCGGCTGATACTTCTTGGGGGCGCAGGCCGTGAAGTGCAGGCCCATCTTGGCGCAGCCCACCATCAGGCTGTTGCCCATGTTGTAGCGGGCGTCGCCGAAGTAGACGAAATGGATGCCCTTCAGGCGGCCGAAGTGCTCCCGGATGGTGAGGAAGTCGGCCAGGATCTGAGTGGGGTGGAACTCGTTGGTCAGACCGTTCCAGACGGGAACGCCTGCATAATGGGCCAGGTCCTCGACGATCTGCTGGCCATAGCCGCGGTACTCAATGCCGTCGAACATCCGGCCCAGCACACGGGCGGTATCCGCAATGGACTCTTTTTTGCCGATCTGGCTGCCCGACGGGTCCAGATAGGTGACTTCCATGCCCAGATCGTGGGCGGCCACTTCAAAGCTGCACCGGGTGCGGGTGGAGGTCTTCTCGAAGATCAGGGCGATGTTTTTGCCGCGCAGGGCATCATGGCGGATGCCGGCCTTCTTCCTGGCCTTGAGGTCAGCGGCCAGATCCAGCAGCGCCTCGATCTCGGCGGGGGTGTAGTCCAGCAGCTTCAGAAAGTTCCGATTTTTCAGACTCATTGCATATTTCCCTCTCTATTCATAAAAGCTTGAATATTTATTCGAAATGGTGCTTCTATTATATAGCAGAAGAAACCGCCGGTCAAGGGCTTTGCGCGCTCACAGCTCCAGTTCGATCTTCCGCCCGCTGGGGGTGTAGGAGGTGAGCCGGATACCGGCCTTTTTGAACATGAACCGTGCTGCAACGCTGGAATCGGAGTCGTGGTACTTGTCGCCGTAGTAGACCACCTCCGAGATGCCGGACTGAATGATGGCTTTGGCGCACTCGTTGCAGGGGAAGAGGGTCACATAGACCCGTGCGCCCTTCAGGTTGTTGTGGGCGCTGTTCAGGATGGCGTTCAGCTCGGCATGGCAGACGTACATATATTTGGTGTCCAGCGGGTCGCCCTCGCGGTCCCAGGGCATGGCGTCGTCGTCGCAGCCAATGGGCATACCGTTATAGCCCAGTGACAGGATCTTGTTTTCCGGGCTGACGATGCAGGCACCCACCTGGCTGCTGGGGTCCTTGGAGCGCATGGCGGTGAGCAGGGCGATGCCCATAAAATATTCATCCCAGTTGATATAATCGGTGCGTTTCATAAAAACAGCCTCCCTTGCAAGTATGGCTTGTTCTGGTTTGACAGAACGTTGAAAATCGACTATGCTGCAAATGAAAAGACGCTCGCGGCCGGAGCGCAAGGTAAGGATACCATAAAAAGAAAAGAAGTGCAATCGCAAAAGCACCCGCAGACGCTGAGCCTGCGGGTGCTTTTGGCATGGTTATGAGAAGGTTTGAGAGAGGTTCAACTTACTTGTTGCCCTTGTAATCCAGCGGGAGGCTGGTCCAGCGGGCGCGGAAGTGGAAGGCGGCGTCCTTCGGCTGACGCTGACGGGTGAAGATGCCCTTCTTGTTGCCGTTGGCGCGCATGATGCCCTCGGTGGTCTGGAAGTCTGCAAAGTTCCAGACCAGCTCGCCCTGCACGAAGTCGTAGCTGTCGAAGACGTTGTGGTTCATGTCGAGGTACTCGTTCTGGTACTCCTGGCTCCACATGACGCTGGGCAGCTTGTGCTCGGTGGGCATGGTGTCGGCACCGTACTCGGTGAAGATCATCGGGCGGCCGTTCAGGACTTTGGCCCAGCCGTCCATCTCCTTGCGGAATGCGGCCTCGGCGTCCACGATGCCCATGCCGCCCATGACGTACCAGCCGTAGTAGCGGTTCAGGCTGATGAAGTCAGCGAACTGCTGGCCCTTGCTGTTGTGGGGCAGGCTCATCATGACGATGGCGTAGGTGCGGGGGCGCTTCTGCGGGTCAAGCTCGTGAGCCAGATCGAACAGGGTCTTGAAGTAGGCTTCGGTGCCCTCGCTGGTGCACTGGGGCTCGTTCAGGATGCTCCATGCGATGACGGAGGCGTGGTTCTTGTCGCGGTCGATCATGTCGGTCAGCGCGTCCTTGTGGTTTTCCAGCAGCTGAGGCGTGGTGTCCTTCTCGAACCAGCCCACCTTCTTGCCGTTGCCCTGGTTTGCTGCCAGGAAGTTCATGGTGCTCTCCATGAAGCCGACGGCGGGGACTTCGTCGATGATGAGGAAGCCTTCCTCATCGGCCATCTGGTACAGCTCCTCCGCATAGGGGTAGTGGCTGGTGCGGAAGCAGTTGGCACCGATCCACTTCATCAGCTCGTAATCGCGCTTGACGGTGGCCAGGTCGAGGCCGCGGCCGCGGATGTCTGCATCCTCGTGCTTGCCGAAGCCGCGCAGGTAGACGGGCTTGCCGTTCAGCAGGAAGTGGCCGTTCTGGATCTCGAAGGTGCGGATGCCGACCTTCTCGGTGTACTCGTCGACGATGGCGCTGCCGTCGTGGATGCGGATAACGATGTTATACAGGTAGGCGGCATGGACGTTCCAGAGCTTGGCGTCCTTGACGACCAGAGTGCCTTCCTTGCCGGAAGCCTCAGCGACCTTGGTGGTGCCGTCGTACAGCTCCACGGTCACGTCGTGGCTGCCGTTGGTGGTGACGGTGTAATCGACCTCAGCGCCGTCCGCAGTCAGGCGGTGCTTGACGGAATAGTCCAGAACGCGCTCGGCGGGCAGGGCCATCAGCTTGACGGGGCGATGGATGCCGGCATAGTTGTAGAAGTCGAAGTAGGGGGCAGCGACCTTTTTGCCGTTGGACAGGGTAGCGGTGTTGCCGGCGGGCAGCATGTACTCGTTCAGCTCGTTGTTCAGCAGGACGCTCAGCTTGTTGTACTGGTTGTAGCGGACGATGTCGGTGACGACTGCGTCAAAGGGCAGGAAGCCGCCCTCGTGCTGTGCGACCTCGACGCCGTTCACAAAGACGCGGGCGTGGTGGGTGGCAGAGCCGAAGCGGATGGCGATGTCCTTGCCGCTCCACTCGCCGGGCACGAAGAAATCGGTCTCGTACCAGAAATCGCCGCAGTACTCGCGGGACTCCTTATCGGTGAAGAAGTCGCAGAAGGAAGCGGGCACGGGCATGGAGATGGACTCCGGCAGGCCGTTTGCCCAGTCTGCATCGACGCCCTCGCTCTTGGGGTCGAAGCGGAAGCGCCACATGCCGTCCAGGCTGACGACGCGGCGGGAAGTGGAAGCCACAGGATACAGCAGGGATTTGTTGTTCATTGCAGGAACCTCATTTCTCATCATACTAAAACATTTTGAACTACGAAATAAACCTCTCCGTCATCGCTGCGCGATGCTACCTCCCCTGATAGGGGAGCCCTTTGCAGTCCCCGCAAAGGATACGGTTTCGCCAGAGGCTCTCCTATCAGGAGAGCTGTCGAGCGAATGCGAGACTGAGAGGTTGATACCGCAGCTCATATCTTCTGGTATCAGTATGACAGATTTTTTGCAAAAGGAATAGAACAAATTTTTTATAAATCCAGACTTTTTTGGGGAATTTTGAACGATTCCGGGGCAGAATACCTATTATAATGCGGGCGATGCCGGGAAAACTGTTGAAATCAACTACGCCAAGGAAAATATAGTGAAAGAGATTCCACATATTTTATGAAAAAATTGGCAAAGTGCCCAAACAATAATCGTAAAATTTTACGTTTTCACCTAAAAATTCTTCTAACAATGATTGCTAAAGATTTGTCATAATACTGATATACAAGCTGAAATGCAGTGAACCATATTTCAATGTGTTTTGCAGCAGCATTCGGAGAACCGAATCCAAGAATCGATCTATCTAAGGAGAAACCAATGGCAAATGAGATGAAGAAAGCCGCCCCCTTCGGCATGAAGGACAAGGTCGGCTACATGTTCGGTGATTTCGGCAACGATTTCACCTTCCTGCTGTCGTCGAGCTTCCTGATGAAGTTCTACACCGACGTCATGGGCGTCAACGCCGCCATCGTTGGCATGGTGATGATGATCGCCCGTTTTGTGGATGCGTTCACCGATGTGGGCATGGGCCAGATCGTGGACCACTCCAAGCCCACCAAGGACGGCAAGTTCCGCCCCTGGATCAAGCGGATGTGCGGCCCGGTGGCCATCGCTTCCTTCCTGATCTATCAGTCCGGCCTGGCCGGGATGCCCTATGGCTTCAAGGTGGCCTGGCTGTTCATCACCTACATCCTGTGGGGCTCCATCTTCTATACCTCCATCAACATCCCTTACGGCTCCATGGCTTCCGCCGTCTCGGCAGACCCCAAGGACCGCGCAGAGCTGTCCACCTGGCGCACCATCGGTTCCACACTGGCCAACATGGTCATCGGCGTGGCCACGCCCATGGTCGCCTATGTCGTCGTGGACGGCAAGACGGTGATGTCCGGCTCCCGCATGACCATCATCGCAGGCGTCTTCTCCATCTGCGCCATCCTGTGCTATATCGTCTGCTTCAAGCTGACCCGTGAGCGTGTCGAGGTCCCCGCAAGCAGCCAGAAGGTGAGCGCTTCCGCCATCTTCAAGAGCATCTTCACCAACCGGGCGCTGCTGGGCATCATCGTGGCGGCCATCTTCGTCCTGCTGAGCCAGCTGACCGTCATGAGCCTGGCCGGTTACGTTTACCCCAATGTGTACGGCAGCGCTGCCGCACAGTCCACCGCCAGCCTGCTGGGCACGGTGATTATGCTGATCGTCTGCGCACCCTTTGCTTCCAAGCTGGCTGCAAAGTTCGGCAAGAAGGAGCTGGCCGTGGCCTCCAGCATCTGCTCCGCTCTGGTCTGGCTGGTCTGCCTGATCTGGCGTCCGGCCAGCGTCTGGGGCTTTGTGGCCTGCTACATCCTGGCCAATGTCGGCATGGGCTTTTTCAACACCATCATCTGGGCTATGATCACTGACGTCATCGACGACGCCGAGGTCCGCAGCGGCATCCGCGAGGACGGCACCATCTACTCGGTCTACTCCTTCGCCCGCAAACTGGGTCAGGCCTTCTCTTCCGGTCTGGTCGGTGTCCTGCTGGGGATCATCGGCTACACCGAAGCGACTGCGTTTGACCCCGCTGTCACCCGCGGCATCTTCAACATGGCCTGCATCGCCCCCATCATCGGCTTTGTGTGCATCGTTCTGGCGCTGGTCTTCCTCTACCCGCTGAATAAGAAGAAGGTCGAAGAGAACGTGGCGGCTCTGGCTGCGCGCCGCAACAGCAAGTAATCCTTTGTAAAACATAGAACGAAGTGCTCTGCCGTCTTGGGATGGCAGGGCACTTTTTCTGCGCTCCGCCACTTGTTTATTGCAGAAAAATGCTGTATACTGATATATCAAATGAGATGTGAGAGATGCGATGAAACAGGAAAGGAGACGCCATGCGGGTCGATCCATTACAGGTGCTCACCAAACTGGCGGCAGCACAGAATATCCCCACCCGGCGGGTGACGCCGCCGTTTGACGGACTGGAAGAGTTCGACTACGGCCTGCGCCGCTCGCTGGACCCGCAGTTCGACTGGCAGGAGTTCGGCCGGCTGCTGCTGGAACAGACCCCGGCGCAGACGCTGCTCTTCGTTGAGGGCACCTTTGAGCTGCATTTTGCCCTCTTCCGCATCCCGGACGAGGAGAACACCGTCTTCCTCGTCGGGCCATGGACCTTTGGCCCCCGCAGCGAGAAGGCCCGCAAGTGGGCCCGCCGCTACCTGGGCGAGGACGGAGAGAATGCCGTGCAGGAATACTACAACGGCGTCAAGCTGCTGCAGGCGAACGATTTTTACATGACCATCCGGGTCCTGGTCGGGATGATGATAGGGGAGGATCTGGTCGTGAAGGAGCTGAAGGAGTTTCTGCCCTTCTGCTTCCACCCGGACGTCCGGTATTTCAACGAGCCGAAGTTCCAGAAGGATATCCCCATCTCCATGCTGGAACAGCGGTACGAATCCGAGAACCGCATCCTGGATGCCGTGAGCCGCGGCGACGACGAAGCCGCCACCGAGGCCATGCACCATCACTCCCGCTTCACCTACGGCGGGCGGTTCGAAGGCTCGCTCTACCAGCAGAAGAACATGATGATCGTCTTCAACACCCTGCTGCGCAAGGCCATCGAGCCCAGCAAGGTGCATCCCTATTATATTGATGCCATCTCCAGCAAGTACGCCCGCATCATTGAGGAGGCCGACGAGATCCCCCGTGAGATGATGTGGCAGATGGTGCGGGATTACTGCGCCTATGTCCGCCGCTACTCGCTGAAGGAGTTCTCGCCCGCCGTCCAGAAGGTGATGAACTACGTCAACCTGAATGTCTCCGAGCCGCTGACACTGAAGAGTCTGGCGGCCATGTGCTTCATCAGCCCGTCGTATCTGTCGGCGCTGTTCAAGCAGGAGACCGGCACCACCCTCATCGACTATATCAACACCCAGCGGGTGAACCGTGCGGCCCAGCTGCTGGAGCAGAACAACCACAGCATCGCCGCCGTAGCCGAGGAGGTGGGCATTCTGGACGTGAATTACTTCACCAAGATCTTCAAAAAGACCCTCGGCGTCACCCCCACCCGTTACCGCCGGGAACATAAAGAAAAATAACTGCGAAACAGCAGAATGAAAAAAAGACCCATTTTGTCCTTTTGATGCGTACAGATTATGCACCGGGGCAAAGTGGGCTTTTTTGCATCGGATAGGATTGTTGCACACCGGAACGACCTCTGTAACTATTTTGAGAGATTTCATGGACTTTTGTATGGAATTTGGACGCATGTTGCAAAATCGACAGAAATTGTGCTTGATATCAAAAAGAAACTTGTATCCAACAAAAGCAATTGTGAAGGGTGCACAAAAGATTTCTTGGATTCTTGTGAACTTGTTCTATTGCGCACGGTCGTGCGGACGGTTATAATACAAACAGAATCACGAAACGTGCGATGTGCGCACGATTCGATTTTGCTGTGATATGCGAATGAAGGAGAACATTATTATGAAAATGATTTCGCGTCGTGACTTCATGAAGGCTTCCGCTGTTGTGGGTGCCGCTGGCGTTCTGACCGCCTGCGGTGGTTCCTCCAGCTCCACTGCTGCATCCTCTGTTGCAGCTTCCACTGCTGCATCTTCTGCAGCCGCTTCCACCACCGGCAGCGCAAACATCGGCGTCTGCATCTATCAGTTCGCTGATAACTTCATGACTCTGTACCGCACCGATCTGGAAGAGTACCTGAAGGATATGGGCTACGCCGTCACCATCGTCGATGGCAAGAACGACCAGAACACCCAGACCGAGCAGATCAACACCTTCCTGCAGCAGGGCGTGGACGTCCTGGTCATCAACCCCGTCCAGACCACTTCTGCACAGACCATCGTGGACACCATCTCTCCGTCCGGCACCCCCATCGTCTTCATCAACCGTGAGCCGGAGAAGGCAGTTCTGGACTCCTACGCTGGCAAGTGCTGCTACGTTGGTGCAGACGCACGTCAGTCCGGTACTTATCAGGGCGAGCTGATCCTGGAGACCTCTACCCAGGGCGATATCAACGGCGACGGCAAGATCACCTACATCATGTGCAAGGGCGACCCCGAAAACATCGATGCACAGTATCGTACCGAGTACTCCATCAAGGCTCTGACCGACGCCGGCAAGGAAGTCGAGTGCCTGTATGAGTACCTGGACAACTGGGACCAGACCACCGCACAGCAGGACGTTGCAAACGCTCTGGCACAGTACGGCGACAAGATCGAAGTCGTCTTCTGCAACAACGACGCAATGGCTCTGGGCGCTCTGCAGTCCATCGAGCAGGCTGGCCGCAAGGTCGGCGAGGACATCTATCTGGTCGGTGTTGACGCACTGAAGGAAGCTGTCCAGAACGTTGTTGACGGCAAGATGACCGGTACCGTCCTGAACGATGACGTTGGCCAGGCTACCGCCGCTGCCGACGCAACCAAGCTGTTCGTTGAGGGCAAGGATGTCGAAGAGTACTACTGGGTCGACTATGTGAAGGTCACCACCGAGAACGCTTCTCAGTATCTCTGATTCGGAGCTGAGAACCACTCACGGTTGCAAGGTACGCAGTGAGTCCGAAGCTTTCTAAAAGCTAACAAGCGCGTGCGTGCGAGATTCCTCGGCGCACGCGCTTTCCTTTCGGAACGAACCGTGCCTTATTTTGAACGACAAGGAGGCTCTGCGGAATGTCAGAATACCGTCTGGTAATGAAAGGCGTGGTCAAGACCTTCCCCGGCGTCAAAGCGCTGGACCACGCGCAGTTGGAGCTCCGCCCCGGCAAAGTCATGGCCCTGATGGGCGAAAACGGCGCTGGCAAGTCCACTTTGATGAAGTGCATGTTCGGCATTTACAAGATGGACGAAGGCGAGATCGAATACGAAGGACAAAAAGTCACCATCCCCAACCCTCTGGAAGCACTGAATCGCGGCATCGCGATGGTGCATCAGGAGCTGCAGCCCATCCCGGCCCGTACCGTGGCTGAGAACATCTGGCTGGGCCGCTTCCCCACCAAGAAGGCAGGTATCATCACCATAGTGGACCATGCCAAAATGTACGCCGATACCGATGCCCTGCTGAAGAAGCTGAAGCTGGACATCAACTCCCACGCAAAGCTGGGCAGCCTGAGCATCGCACAGATGCAGATGGTGGAGATCGCAAAGGCCGTCTCCGCAAACTGCAAGGTGCTGATTTTGGACGAGCCCACCTCCTCGCTGACCGCGAACGAGGTCGAGTCGCTGTTCCGCATCATGCGCGAGCTGAAGGAGCAGGGCGTTGCTCTGGTCTACATCAGCCATAAGATGGACGAGATCAAGGTCATCGCCGACGAAGTCACCATCATGCGCGATGGCCACTACATCGGCAAGTGGGACGTTGCCAACATGACCAAGGAGCAGATCATCGCCAAGATGGTCGGCCGTGAGCTGTCCAATCTGTTCCCGCCGCTTGAGAACCACCCCTCCGACGAGGTCATGATGAAGGTGGAGGACTTCACCTCCATCCATCCGCGTTCCTTCCGCCATTGCAGCTTCGAGCTGAAGAAGGGCGAGATCCTGGGCGTGGCCGGTCTGGTCGGTGCCCAGCGTACCGAGCTGATGGAGGGCATCTTCGGCCTGCGCGCCCACACCTCCGGTAAAGTGTGGATCAAGGGCGAAGCCGTCGAGATCAAACAGCCCCGCGACGCCATTCGCAAGAGCGTGGCGCTGCTGACGGAGGACCGCCGCGCCACCGGCATCATGGGTGTGCTGAGCGTTGCCGACAACATCTCCATTGCATCGCTGGACGCTCTGCGCAAGGGCCCCATCATGCTGGACGATAAGAAGATCCTCGATCTGGTCGCCACCAACAAGGAAAAGATGGCCATCAAGGTGCCCAGCCCCAAGACCGCCATCAAGAGCCTTTCCGGCGGCAACCAGCAGAAGGTGCTGATCGCCCGCTGGCTGGCCAATAACCCCGATGTGCTGATCCTCGACGAGCCCACCCGCGGCATCGACGTCGGTGCAAAGTACGAAATTTACTGCATCATTGCCGACCTGGCCAAGCAGGGCAAGAGCATCATCATGATCTCCTCCGAAATGAGCGAGATCATCGGTATGTCCAACCGTGTCATGGTCATGTGCGATGGCCGCATCACCGGCTTCATCGACGGCAAGGACGCCACCCAGGAGAACATCATGGCGCTGGCGACCCAGTTTGAGACCGCACCGACGACGGCAGCGGCCAATCAGTAAACAAGGAGGCTGTCTATTGTGGAAGCTACCAAGAAATTGAACGGCAAGTCCGTGAAAAAATGGCTGAGTGAAAATGCCATCATCGTCCTGATGCTTGCGGTCTCTCTGATCGTCGGCATCATCCACCCCAACTTCTTCGCAGTCGCAAACCTGATCAACCTGTTCAAGAACGTGTCCATCCGCTACATCATCGCGCTGGGCATCTCCGGCTGTCTGATCACCACCGGCAACGACCTGTCTGCCGGTCGTCTGGCTGGCTTTGCGGCCTGCCTGGCCTGCATCTTTGCGCAGACGGAAGGCGCTGCCGGTAAGTTCTACCCCAGCCTGCCCACTCTGCCCACCCCGGTGGTCTTCATCCTGGTCATCGCCATCTGCGCCATCGTGGGTCTGGCCAACGGTCTGGTCGTCAGCTACCTGAAGGTCCAGCCCTTCATCGCAACCCTGGGTATGCAGCAGGTCGTCTACGGCATCTGCCTGGTCTACACCGGCGGTACCCCCATCGGCTCCCTGAACAAGGACTTCACCTCTCTGGCCTCTAACACCATCATCGGCATCCCGGTCCTGATCTGGTTCGCCCTGATCGTGGCTGCCTGCTTCTGGTTCCTGTACAACAAGACCCGCCACGGCAAGTACATGTACGCCATCGGCGGCAACGAGGCTGCGGCTGAGGTCGCCGGCGTCAACGTCAACGCCACCAAGATCCGCATCTATATCCTGGCTTCCTGCATGTTCGGTCTGGCAGGCTGCCTGCTGGCTGCAAAGTCCGGCGGCGCATCCGTCAACACCGCACAGGGCTATGAGCTGGACGCCATCGCAGCTTCCACCATCGGCGGCGTTTCCACCACCGGCGGTGTCGGCACCGTGCCCGGCATCCTGGTCGGCGTTCTGGTCTTTGAGCTGATGAAAGTCGCTCTGCAGTTCATGAACGTCAACTCCTCCTACACCTACATCGTGCAGGGCCTTGTCATCATCGTGGCTGTCGCCATTGATATCCGCAAGTACCTCGCCAAGAAGTAATTTCCCCCGAAAAGAGAGCGCCTGCTGGGCCGTCCACTCGTTGCAGTGGGCGGCCCGCTTTGTTATAATAGAAGAAAAACCAAGGAGAACGACCATGGCAGAATGGAATGAAAAAGAAGCCGAACTCGCCCGCCGCGAAGCACTGCTGGCCGAGCGCGAGGCCCAGCTGGAAAAAGAGCAGGCCGAACTGGAAGCGCGCAAGGCGCAGGGCGAAGCGGGGAAGAAGAGCCTGCTGAACAACAACGACCCCAATTTCGTGAACCCCAAGGAAAAGCTCTACGACAAGTTCCCGCTGAGCGTCCACCAGATGGACATCATCATCGGGGTGCTGTTTGCCCTCATCGTTCTGTTTCTGGTGCTGGGCATGACGCACACCAGCTTTTTCGGCCTGTTTGGCGGCTGAAAACGTGGAGCAGGAGCAGCCGCTCGTTGGGAGACTGCGTAGCCCGGCAGAGCCGCACTTGCAATTTTCCCCGGCGGATGGTATCATAAGCACTGCATGTTCTGTGCATGTATCGCAATTTTCAAAAAGAGTGCCAATCAAAACGGCATCTTTGCGATATGCAGTTTGCGGATGTTGCTTGTGCATTAAAAACGCAAACTGCTATAAACTAGAACCAAGGAGCAATCTTTTGATGAAGATCATGAATCGTATCCTCTCTGTTGTCGCTGCTGCTGCGCTGGCCGCCGGTCTGCTGGCAGGCTGCGGCGCTTCCTCTGCCGCAGGCAGCACGGCTTCTTCCGCTGCGTCCAGCGTGGCGGCATCTTCGGAGGCCGCTTCCTCGGAGGCTGCATCGGCAGAGGCTTCGGAAGCAAAGGTCAAGGCCCAGTTCACGGTGACCGGGGCCGACGGCGAGAGCCAGACCTTCGACCTGGAAGTGACCGACGGTGAGAAGCTGAGCGATGCGCTGGCCGAGGCCGGCATCATCAGCGCGGACGAGGCCGCTGCAGGCTTTGTCACCACCGTCAACGGCGAGACCGCCGACTGGGACAAGGACAGCGCCTGGTGGTGCCTGACCGACGCCTCCGGTGAGATGACCGCCGTGGGCGTGGCGGACATCGAGCTGCACGACGGCGACAGCTATGCCTTTACCTACACGAAGTAAGGAACCCATGCACACCAGAGTGCTGCGGCTGGTCCTCAGCGGGCTGATGGGCGCACTTCTGGTGGTGAGCAAGCAGGCTATGAGCGGCCTCCCGAACATCGAGCCGGTGACGCTCCTCATCATCCTGTTCGCGCTGGAACTGCCCCGCGAGACGCCGGGGGCCATCACGGTGTTTCTGGTATTGCAGGGTGTGCTGTATGGCTTCGGCCTGTGGTGGGCGATGTATCTGTACGTCTGGTATCTGCTGGCCTTTCTGGCCCGGCTGCTGCGCCGGATGGACCATGCCCTCGGCTGGGCTGTGTTCAGCGGGCTGTACGGCCTGTGCTTCGGCGGGCTGTGCGCAGCGGTGTATCTTGTAGCCAAGACGCCCGCCTTCGCGCTGAGCTGGTGGCTGAGCGGCCTTTCCTACGACGCGATGCACGGCGTGGGCAACTTTGCCCTCATGCTGCTGCTCTACCGGCCTCTGCGCACGGCGCTGCGCACCGCTAAAAAACAGATCCATGGATGAAAAAAGACGTGCTGCACAGCGTGTGCGGCACGTCTTTTTCGTTATCCTAAGATCTTTTCCAGCAGCCAGAGCAGAATGCCGGGCAGACCGGCCTGCTCCAGAAACCAGAGCAGGATCGAGGACGAAAGGGAAAAGGTGGAAAGCATGAGCGGTTCTCCTTCCTTCAGATCTGAGAGCGCATTGCAACAGGCACTCCAGTAAAAATACGAAGGAGAAAAGGCCGCGATTGCTGGAAAATTTTAGCGCTTCACGTTGAACGCTTCCATGCCGGGATAGACGGCGCTGGCACCCAGGTGCTCCTCGATGCGGAGCAGCTGGTTGTACTTGGCCACGCGCTCGGTGCGGCTGGGCGCACCGGTCTTGATCTGGCAGGTGTTCAGGGCCACGGCCAGGTCGGCGATGGTGGTGTCCTCGGTCTCACCGGAGCGGTGCGAGCTGATGGCGGTGTAACCGGCCTTGTGGGCCATCTTGATGGCTTCCAGCGTCTCGGAGACCGAACCGATCTGGTTCAGCTTGATCAGGATGGCATTTCCGGCACCCAGCTGGATGCCCTTGGCCAGGCGCTCGGTGTTGGTGACGAACAGGTCGTCGCCCACCAGCTGGACCTTGCCGCCCAGCTCGCGGGTCATCTCCTGCCAGCCCTCCCAGTCCTCTTCGTCCAGACCGTCCTCGATGGAAATGATGGGATACTTCTCCACCAGACTCTTCCAGTGGGCGATCAGCTCGCTGGAGGTGTACTCGGTGCCCGCCTTGGGCAGCTTGTAGAAGCCCTTGCCCTTGGGGCTCTTCCACTCGGAGGAAGCGGCATCCATGGCAAGCATGAAGTCCTTGCCGGGCTGATAACCGGCTTTCTCGATGGCGGCCAGAATGGTCTCGATGGTCTCCTCGTCACTGGACAGGTTGGGCGCAAACCCGCCCTCGTCGCCGACGGAGGTGGCCAGACCTTTGGCCTTCAGGATGGAGGCCAGAGCGTGGAAGACCTCGGCGCACCAGCGCAGCGCTTCCTTGAAGGAGGGGGCACCTACGGGCATGATCATGAACTCCTGGGTATCCACGGTGTTGGTGGCGTGTGCGCCGCCGTTCAGGATGTTCATCATCGGGACGGGCAGGCGGTTGCCGTTCACGCCGCCCAGAAAACGGTACAGCGGCATCTCCAGCGAAGCGGCGGCTGCGCGGCAGGCGGCGATGGACACGGCCAGAATGGCGTTTGCGCCCAGATTGGACTTGTCCTTGGTGCCGTCGGCTTTGCGCATGGCGGCATCGACTGCATAGATGTCGGAGGCATCCAGCCCCACGACAGCATCGGCGATGACGGTGTTGATGTTCTCAACGGCTTTGGTCACGCCCTTGCCCAGATAACGGCTCTTGTCGCCGTCGCGCAGCTCCAGAGCCTCGAACTCGCCGGTGGATGCGCCGGAGGGGGCACAGCCGCGGGCGACAGTGCCGTCGGCGAGCGTGATCTCAGCTTCGACGGTGGGGTTCCCGCGGGAGTCTAAGATCTCGCGGCCGACAACGGATTCGATTTCCAGATAATTCATAAGAAAGACCTCCCGGTAATGATTTGAAATAGTGGATAGTCAATACTAACTAACTGCCTTTATCCTATCACGTCCTGTGCCTGGTTGCAAGAGGGGATCGCGATGTTTGCGGCTGTAAACATCATCAGTCTGCCCGGAGGCGGGGGCGGATATGCCGGGAGGTGGGAAGGCGGCCGCCACCGCACCTGCCCGGAACCGACCGGACGGCATTGTGTAACCTTTTTGACATTCGTGAAAACTGTTCATTTCAGGGTGAAACAAGATGAATGATTTGAAAAAACAACCAAAAGTGATATGGAAATTTTGTGTGTTTTAACATGATTTGACGGAAAAGTCCCGGAAAAGTATGGACGGTTTGTGAATTGCGAACGGCCCCGAAGGGGGCTATAATGAAACTACCGAGAGCAGAGCCGCTTTGAGGGAAAGGGCTCTGCTTTCTGCATTTTGCAGATGCTTCCAAACAGGAGGAGAACGATTATGAAAAAGATGATCACGCGTCGTAACTTTCTGGCTGCTGCCGGTGTCGTGGCTGCTGCCGGTGTCCTGACCGCCTGCGGCGGTTCTTCTTCCAGCACGGCTGCTTCCGGTTCTGCGGCTGGTTCCGCTGCTTCCGGTGAGACCATCAAGGTGGGCGTCATGGGCCCCCTGAGCGGCAGCGTTTCCGTTTACGGTCAGGCCGTTGTCAACGGTGCGGCCCTGTACCTGAAGCAGGTCAACGCCGATGGCGGCATCAACGGCAAGCAGATCGAGATCCTGACCGAGGATGAGCAGGGTGACGCCACCCAGGCCGTCAACTGCTTCACCAAGATGGTGGACGAAGGCATCACGGCACTGATCGGCGATGTCACCACCACCCCCACGCTGGCCGTGGCTGCTGAGAGCGCCGACTACAACATGCCCATGGTCACTGCTTCTGCGACCGCAGAGGCCGTTACCTACGATGCCGAGACCGACACCGTGAACGCTAACGTCTTCCGTGCCACCTTCACCGACCCGTTCCAGGGCATCAAGATGGCAGATTACGCTTACAAGAAGCTGGGCTACACCAAGGCTGCTGTCATCTTTAAGAAGGGCGCCGACTACAACGAGGGCCTGGCTGAGAACTTCATCAACGAGTTCGAGAGCCTGGGCGGCACCATTGTCGATCAGGAGAGCTACTCCGACGGCGACGTGGACTTCAAGACCCAGCTGACCAGCATCCTGGGCAAGGCTCCGGAGACGGTCTTCTGCCCCAACTACTATGAGGAAGTGGGCCAGATCCTGTCGCAGGCGGAGAGCATCGGCCTGACCGTTCCGTTCCTGGGCGGCGACGGCTGGGACGGCCTGGAGGGCTATGCGACCGCTGACCAGCTGAAGGACAGCTACTTCTGCGCCAACTATGCAAAGGGCGCTTCTCCGGAGTTCGAGGAGGCCTACAAGGCAGAGTACGGCGAGGATTACCCCAACGGCTTCGCACCTCTGGGCTACGACGCTGCCAAGACCGTGGTCTACGGCCTGCAGGCTGCGGAGGACGCCGGTCTGGAAGCAGGCAGCGACGAGTACAAGCAGGCTGTCATTGACGCCATCGCTTCCGGCACCATCGACGGCATCACCGGCACCTTCACCTTCGACGAGCACCACGACCCCGTCAAGGAGACTGCGATCCTGACCTATGTGGATGGCAAGCCCGAACTGAAGGAAATGTTCTGATCCCTCGCATCCAGAACCACTTGCGGAGACCGCCGAAACGGGTTGTCTCCGCTTTTTTGGTAAACAAGTGTCTCCCAAAAGGCGTGGCAAAACGCCGCAAAGAAAGGAAGTATCCATCCATGACAGTGTTTTTTAGTCAGCTGATCAACGGTCTTTCCCTGGGCAGCATCTATGCACTGATCGCACTGGGCTACAGCATGGTGTATGGCATCATTCTGCTGCTGAACTTTGCCCACGGCGATGTCATTATGGTGGGCGCGTACATGTCCTGGTTCGTGATGAACCAGCTGGGCCTTGGCCCGGTGACGGCTGTCTGCGCCACCGTCATTACCTGCACCCTGCTGGGCGTGGTGATCGAAAAGGTCGCCTACACCCCGCTGCGCAGTGCGCCCCGCATCTCGCTGCTGATCACGGCCATCGGCGTGTCCTTCTTCCTGGAGTATACGGCGGAGCTGCTGATGGGCTCCGGTGCAAAGGTCATCCCGTCCTACTTTGAAGCCAGGACCTTCTACTTCGGCAAAGTGCCGGTGGGCCTGACCTCCGTGATCACGCTGGTGGTCACCGTGCTGTCCATGCTCGTGCTGACCTTCCTGGTCCAGAAGACCAAGCTCGGCAAGGCCATGCGCGCCGTCTCCGAGGATATGGATGCGGCCCGCCTGATGGGCATCAACGTCAACAGCACCATCTCCTTCACCTTTGCGGTGGGTTCTGCGCTGGCCGGTATCGGCGCAGTGCTGTACTGCTGCTCCTACCCGCAGGCAACGCCCACCATGGGCTCCATGCTGGGCCTGAAAGCCTTCGTTGCCGCAGTTCTGGGCGGCATCGGTTCCATTCCGGGCGCGATGATCGGCGGCATCGCCATCGGCCTGTGCGAGTGCTTCGTTTCCGCCATCGGCCTTTCCGCCTGGAAGGACGCCGTTACGTTTGCGATCCTGATCATCGTGCTGCTGTTCAAGCCTACCGGCTTCCTTGGCCGCAAGGTGCAGGAAAAGGTGTAAGGAGGGCATGAAGATGAATACCAAACGCAAAACGCTCAAAATGCCCGTGCGCTACCTGATGAATACGGTGCTGGTGGCGCTGCTGTTCCTGGGGCTTTCCTACCTGACCGGGAATCTGCTTTCCACCTATCAGAACAAGGTGCTGATGACCGTGGGCATCAACATCATCCTGGCCGTGTCTTTGAACGTGGCCACCGGTTACCTGGGCCAGCTGCCGCTGGGCCATGCCGGTTTCATGGCCGTGGGTGCTTACACCTGCGCGCTGTTCACCAAGTACAGCCACCTGCCCAGCGGCATCTCCTTTGCCATTGGTCTGGTGCTGGCCTGCATCATGGCGGGCCTGTTCGGTGTGCTGATCGGCATCCCCGCTCTGCGCCTGACCGGTGACTATCTGGCCATCCTGACGCTTGGCTTTGGCGAGATCATCCGCATCACGCTGAACAACATCGACGATGTGCTGGGTTACAGCCTGTTCTACGGCTCCAAGGGCCTGAAGAACATCCCCAAGTATTCCCATTTCAGCAATGTGTTCCTGTGCGTGGTCATCACCTGCTTCCTGATCCACACTATGATGAAGAGCCGCCACGGCCGCGCCGTCCTCGCCATCCGCGACAACGAGATCGCGGCCGAGAGCTGCGGCATCCAGACCACCTACTATAAGGTCATGGCTTTTGCCTTCTCCGCTGCCTTCGCCGGTCTGGCCGGTGGTCTGTACGCCTGCTACATCGGCGTTCTGAACCCCTCGACCTTCGGTTTCATGAAGTCCATCGAGATCCTGGTCATGGTCGTTCTGGGCGGCATGGGCTCCATGCTGGGCTCCATCCTCTCGGCAACGGTGCTGACCATCCTGCCCGAAGCGACCCGCAGCTTCGACAGCTACCGCATGGTCATCTACTCGCTGGTGCTGATCCTGATGATGATCTTCCGCCCCGGCGGACTGCTGGGCAGCTACGACTTCTCCGTGAGCCGCATCGTGGAGAAGGTCCTGAACGGGGAACTGTTCCGCAAGAAGAACAAGGAGGGTGCAGACCATGAGTGAGTTCCAGACGAGACTGAACAGCGTCCCCTCCGGCGGTTTCCTGACCGACCGCGACAAGGACAAAAAGCCCATCCTCGATGTGCGCGAGCTGGGCATCGACTTCGGCGGTCTGACCGCAGTGGACGGCTTCAACCTGATGATCGGCCGCAACGAGATCACCGGCCTCATCGGCCCCAACGGTGCCGGTAAGACCACCGTTTTCAACCTGCTGACCAATGTGTACCAGCCCACCCGCGGCTCCATCCTGATCGACGGGATGCCCACGGCAGGCAAGAAGACCTATCAGGTCAACCGGATGGGCGTGGCCCGTACCTTCCAGAACATCCGCCTGTTCAAGGAGCTGTCGGTCATCGACAACATCAAGGTCGGCCTGCATGAGTCCATGAAGTACAACCTGGCCTCCTCCCTGATCCGTCTGCCCAACTACTGGAAGGAAGAAAAGAAGTGCAACGAGCGGGCACTGGAGCTGCTGGATATCTTCCACATGGCCGACCTGGCCAACACCCCGGCGGGCAGCCTGCCCTATGGTGCACAGCGCCGGTTGGAGATCATGCGCGCCCTGGCCACCAGCCCGAAGCTGCTGCTTCTGGACGAGCCTGCTGCCGGTATGAACCCCTCCGAGACCGCTGAACTGACCGAGACCATCCGCCGCATCCGCGACGAATTCGACATTGCCGTGCTGCTGATCGAGCACGACATGAGCCTGGTCATGGGCATCTGCGAGGGCATCGCGGTGCTGAACTTTGGCCGCATCATCGCCAAGGGCACCCCGGATGAGATCCGCAACAACCCGCAGGTCGTTGAGGCCTATCTGGGCAAGAAGGAGGGCTGACCGATGGCAGATTCTATGCTGAAAGTGGAGAACATCAACGTCTATTACGGCAACATCCACGCCGTCAAGGATGTTTCGTTTGAGGTCCACGAAGGGGAGATCGTGACCCTGATCGGTGCCAACGGTGCCGGTAAGTCCACCACCCTGAAGACCATTTCCGGCCTGCTCCACCCGAAGACGGGCGATGTCCTGTACAAGGGCAAGAGCATCAAGGGCGTCCGTGCCCACAAGATCGTGGAGGCCGGTCTGGCCCATGTGCCGGAGGGACGCCACGTCTTCCTGCACATGACCGTGGAGGAAAATCTGGAAATGGGCGGCTACACCCAACCTGCCTCCACCATCGGCCCCAACAAGGAAAAGGTCTTTGAACTGTTCCCTCGCCTGAAGGAGCGCCGCAAACAGCTGGCGGGCACTATGTCCGGCGGTGAGCAGCAGATGCTGGCCATGGGCCGTGCGCTGATGAGCAACGCCTCCATGCTGATGCTGGATGAACCGTCCATGGGCCTGTCGCCTCTGCTGGTGCAGGAGATCTTCGACATCATCCGGAACATCCACAAGGAGGGAATGACCATCCTGCTGGTCGAGCAGAACGCGCAGATGGCGCTTTCTGTGGCCGACCGGGCCTATGTTCTGGAGACCGGCCGTGTTGTCATGGATGGCACCGGTGCCGAGCTGCTGACCAATGAGCGTGTCCGCAGCGCCTATCTGGGCGGCTGAGACACGGTATATAGAGCAAGCAAAAAAGGACTGTCGCGAACGCGACAGTCCTTTTTTGCTGTGTCTCACTTGATGCAGGTGGAACAGGGGGTGTAGCCCGCTGCAATGGCCTCGTCGTAGCTGGAGAAGAGGATCTGGTTCTTCTCTGCCGGGAGGTTCGGGCAGGTGGGCAGATGGAACTTTTTGGAGTTCACGTTGCCGATGTAGGTCTGCTGTGCCGTGCTGGATGCCGCCGGGGCGGTGGGGTTCAGTTCGGCGTCGGTGGCCGTCTTGTCGGTGCGGATGGTGTAGTTCTGGCCGTCCGACCCGATGACGACCGTGCCCAGCAGGTCGGTGCGGTAGACGTCCACGCCTGCATCCCGCAGGATGCTCAGGGTCTCCTCATGCGGGTGGCCGTATTTGTTGTTCACGCCGCAGGAGATGACGCCCATTTCGGGCAGGACGGCATTCAGGAAAAGGTAGCTCGTCGAGGTGCTGGAACCGTGGTGGCCCACCTGCAAAACATCGGCCTTCAGGTTGGCCCCGCTGTTCACCAGGTCGCGCTCTGCATCCGATTCCATGTCGCCGGTCAGGAGGAAGCTGGTGGCACCGTAATCTACCCGAAGGACGATCGAGGTATCGTTCGTCTCACTGTATTGCGCCACCGGGCCCAGCATCGTCACCGTTGCACCGCCCAGCTGCCAGACGGTGCCCACGGCGGGCACCTCGACCTGCAGGCCCTGCTGCTGGGTGTACTTCACAAAATCCTGAAAGCACTTGGTGGAGGCCTCCGTCACCGGGCTGTACACATGGTTCGCCGGGAAGAAGGCCAGCGCAGCGGCCAGCCCGCCCACATGGTCTTCATGCGCGTGGGAGCAGAAGACGTATTGCAGCTCCTCCACGCCCTGCTTCTGCAAATAGCTGACCACCATGCTGCCGTCGTCCACGTTGCCGCCGTCGTACAGCATGTACTGGCCATCGCACTCCACCAGGACGCTGAGCGCCTGCCCCACGTCGAGAAAGTGCATCCGAAAGCTGTCGGCGGTCTGCACCCCGCTGGATGCCGGGTTCGGGATCACATCGGCGCTGCCGTCCGGAAGGACGGATGCCCCGTCACAGGCCGCAAGGCCCAGGGCCAGTGCAGCGGCCAACGCCAGTGCGGCCAGCCGCCGGAAAGGCTTTCGCCAGAAACTTACTTTTTCCGATTTGTATTTTTCCACGTCGTATTCTCTTTCTGTTGATCGTTTTTCGGCTTATGGCCGGGGGCGGAGCGGGGCGCGAACCGTGCGCCGGGGCTGGGCTGACGTCCGCCCGCACTGCGGTTTGCCGGCGCGGCATGGCCCTGCGGACGGCCCTTGCCCTTGCCGTTGGGGCGGACGGTGTAGGTGCCGTCGTTGTGGATGGTCACCTCGGCGGCCTCGGCTCTGCGGGCCGAGCGCTGGACGGCGCGGCGGCCCTCGGCGGGCACCAGCAGAGGGATGAGGTCCTCGCGGTGGGTCATTTTGAGCGCCTTGATGACCTTTTCGGCGTTGCGCGGCTCGTAATACTGGAGCAGTGCGCGCTGCAGTGCCTTGCCCTCGGCGGTCTTCTCCACGAACACCGGCTTGAGGGTGTAGGGGTCCAGACCGGTATAGAACATGCAGGTGCTCACGGTGCCGGGTGTGGGATAGAAGTCCTGCACCTGCTCCGGGCGCATGTGGTTCTTGTAAAGGTACTCGGCCAGATAGACCGCGTCGCTCAGGGTGCTGCCCGGATGGCTGGACATCAGGTAGGGCACAAGGTACTGCTTTTTGCCCGCCTTTTTGCTCAGCTCGTAGAACTTATCCTTGAACTTGTTGAAGGTCTGGATGGGCGGCTTGCCCATGTAGGCGAGGGTATTGGGGGCGCAGTGCTCCGGGGCAACTTTCAGCTGGCCGGAGACGTGGTATTCCACCAGCTCCTTGAAGAAGGTATCGTCCGGGTCTGCCATCAGATAGTCGAACCGGATGCCGCTGCGGATGAACACCTTCTTGACGCCCGGCAGCTCCCGGACGCGGCGCAGGATCTTCAGATAGTCGCTGTGGTCCACGATCATGTGGGAGCAGGTCGTGGGGGCCAGGCAGTGCTTGCCGCCATTGCACATGCCCCGCAGCATCTGTTCGCGGCAGGACGGGAAGCGGAAGTTTGCCGTGGGGCCGCCGATGTCGTGGATGTAGCCCTTGAAATCCGGCTCATGGGTCATCCGCTCGGCCTCGGCCACGATGCTGTCGGCACTGCGGCTGGTCACGCGGCGGCCCTGATGCAGCTGGATGGCGCAGAAGTTGCAGCCGCCGAAGCAGCCGCGGTTCTGGATGATGGAGAACTGCACCTCCCGGATGGCGGGCACACCGCCCATGGCCTCGTAGATGGGGTGATACCGGCGGGTGTAGGGCAGGGCATAGACCCGGTCCAGCTCCCAGCGCACCAGCGGCTTTGCCGGGATGTTCTGGACGAGGTACTTCTCGCTCTGCTTCTGGACGATGATCTGGCCGCTGACGACATCCTGATTGTCCATCTGGATACGGCAGGCTTTGGCGTAGGCGGTCTTATCGGACGCCACCTTTTTGAAGCCCGCGCACTCGACATATTTTTCGGGCAGGTGGTCGAAGTCGGTCAGGTAGCAGGTGCCGTCCACATCGATGATGGAGCTTACCGGCTCTCCGGCCGCCAGCCGCCTGGCAATGGCGACGGTCTGGTGTTCGCCCATGCCGAAGCTGATGATGTCTGCGCCGGAGTCCTCCGCGATGCTGGGCAGGACGGTGTCCAGCCAGTAATCGTAGTGGGCGAACCGCCGCAGCGAGGCTTCCAGACCGCCCAGGATCACGGGCAGGTCGGGGTAGGCCTGCTTTGCCAGCTTGGTATACACGGTGGCACTGCGGTCCGGCCGGGCACCGCCCTTTCCGCCGGGGGAGTATTCGTCCTCGGCGCGGGGGATCTTGGCGACGGAGTAGTGGCTGACCATGCTGTCCACATTGCCGCCGCCGATGAAGAAGCCGTACTTCGGCTTCCCGAACCGCTTGAAGTCCTCGCAGTCGGTATAGCGGGGCTGGGCCAGTACGCCCACCTTGTAGCCCTCGGCTTCCAGCAGGCGGCTGATGATGGCAGTGCCAAAGCTGGGGTGGTCCACATAGGCGTCGCCGCCCACGACCACAAAGTCCAGCTGCTCCCATCCCCGCGCCTCCATGTCCGCGCGGCTGATGGGGAGAAATTCGGTGTAGACCTGGGAAGAGTTTTCCATAATGCTCCTTTTATTTTATCGTTCGTTCCGTTTCGCTTCTGGATCGCCGGTTTCCCGCTCCGGGGAGAACGGACACGTCAGTGTCTGCGCGGATCATTCATCCGGCTGGTTCATCTGCATTTCCAGCCACTGCTGGCGGCTGATGAGGACAGCGCGGGGCTTGGCACCCTCGTAGGGGCCGATGATGCCTTTTTGTTCCATCTCGTCCATGATGCGGGCGGCGCGGGCATAGCCCAGCTTGCACCGGCGCTGGAGCAGGCTGGTGGATGCCTGACCGGCATCAATGACCACCTCGACGGCCTGCTTGAGCATCGGGTCGCTGCCGGTCTCCTCGTCGGCATCGGCAGAGGATGCGCCTTTTTTGCCGTCCAGGATGGCGTGTTTTTCCATGGCCTCGATCATGGCCTCGTCGTACTGGACCGTCGCGCTCTGCTTGATGAAGTCCAGCACGCGGCTGATCTCCTCATCCCGCACGAAGGTGCCCTGGATGCGGATGGGCTTGGGGGCACCGACCGGCATGAAGAGCATATCGCCCATGCCCAGCAGCTTTTCGGCACCGGCACCATCCAGGATGGTGCGGCTGTCCACCTGGCTGGACACCGCGAACGCGATGCGGCTGGGGATGTTGGCCTTGATCAGGCCGGTGATGACGTCCACGCTGGGGCGCTGGGTCGCGACGATGAGGTGCATACCGGCCGCACGGGCCTTCTGGGCGATGCGGCAGATGGAGTCCTCGACGTCCTTGCCCACGACCATCATCAGGTCGGCCAGCTCATCAATGATGATGGCGATGTAGGGCATCTTTTCCAGCATGGGGTCGGTGGCGGCCAGCTTGTTGAAGGACTTGATGTCGCGGACGTTGTTCTCCGCAAACAGGTGATACCGGCGCTCCATCTCCTGCACGGCGCTGCTCAGAGCGCCCGCCGCCTTTTTCGGCTCGGTGATGACCGGCATCAGCAGGTGAGGGATGCCGTTGTACTCGGCCAGCTCGACCACCTTGGGGTCGATGAGGATGAGCTTGACGTCCTCCGGGCTGGACCGGAACAGCAGGCTCATGATGATGCTGTTGACACAGACGGATTTGCCGCTGCCGGTGCTGCCTGCAATGAGCAGGTGGGGCATCTTGCACAGGTCGGCCACCTGGGCCACGCCGGCGATGTCCTTGCCCAGTGCGATGCCGAGGGGCGAGGTCATCCGCAGGAAGGCCTGGCTCTCGAAGACACTGCGGATATAGACCGGCGTCTTTTTGTGGTTGGGCACCTCGATGCCCACGGCGGGTTTGCCGGGGATGGGGGCCTCCATGCGGACGTCAGCGACGGCCAGGTTCAGCGCGATGTCGTCTGCCAGCGAGGTGATGCGGCTGATCTTGACGCCCGCCATGGGCTGGACTTCATACCGCGTGACCGACGGGCCGCGGGAGATGTCCAGCACACGGGTGCGGACGCCGAAACTTTCCAGCGTGTCCACGAGCTTCTGCGCGTTGGCCTTCAGCTCGTCCTGTGCGTTGGGGTCGCTCTCCTCCGGGGCCTTTTCAAACAGGTCGATGCCGGGGTACTGGTACTGATAGCTCTCCTCAGCCTCCGGCTCCTCGGCCGGGGCGGTGGCTGCCTGCTGCTCGCCGACGGCGGGCTTTTCCATGGCAGCGGCCACCAGCGTGTTGATGTCTTTTTCCTCCACCGGCTCGCTGGTGATGCTGATCCAGCCGTCCTCGTCCGGGGCAGAGCGCATGGCCATCACGTTGTCGGCCATGACCCGCACCGGCACGGAGGGCTCGTCGGTGGTGGGCAGGGTCGGTGTCTGGAAAGCTCCGCTGCAGTCGAACGCAGGAGCTTCGGCGGGGCCTTCGTCCACCGGCTGGGCCGGGATGCCGGGCGTTACCACCGGGGCCGGTGCTTCGGGGGCCGCCGGGGCTTCCGGTTTTGCAAAGAAGTCTTCGGCTGCGGTCTCGATGGCATCGGGCACCACCGGCTTCACGATGGGCCGGGGCGCGGGCTTGTGGAGCGGGTCCTGCCCGAAGGTGCCGCCGGGCCCGACGATGAAGGGCTCGATGGGCTCACTGCCGCCCTCGACCACGGGGGTGCTGTCCGGCCCAAGGTCGATGTCAAACGAGGCGCGGGGATGGGGTGTGCCCACCTGCACCGGCGTAAAGGCCGGGGCCTCCTGCGGCTCTGCCGGGGCAGGCGCGGGGGAGGGGGCAGGTGCTTCGTAGCCGAGAGAGTCGTCCACCGGTTCGGGCACGGCTTCGCCCTCCAGCTCTTTGGTCACCTTGTGGCCCCAGCTGAAAATGCCGGACAGCCAGCCCGGAGCTGCAAAGCCGCCTTCCTCGTCCTCTTCGCCGCAAAGGTCCGGCTCGTCTCCGGCTTCCAGCGCCGCCGCTTTCTCCTCGGCCTGGCGGGCGGCCTGCCGCTCGGCACGGCGGGCTGCATTCTGCTCGTAGACGGCCACGCCCTTTTCGTGGGCGCTGCCGCCCAGTTCACACATCCACTGCCACAGTTCGGCGGGGGTGATATCAAAAATGTACAGGCTGGCACAGAGCGCCAGCACCACCATCACGAGATTCGCCGCCGGACGCCCGCAGAGCAGCAGCAGATTGCCGCCCAGCAGGGCACCGATGGCACCGCCGCCCAGCCAGGCATGGACGCCGTTCTGATAGCACTCCGCTACCATGCGGGCCGCCGGGATGTCGGCGGGGATCTCGGAAAAGACGATGACGGTGCCGCTGGCAAACACCAGCCCCAGCATCAGCTTGAACATCTGGCCGATGAGGTCTTCGCCCCGTGTGTAGAGGATAGCCAGATAGCAGATCGCTGCGCCCAGCACGAAGCTGCCGCAGCCGAACAGGCCGAACAATACCTCGTGCAGGGCCTTCCAGACCGAGCTGCCCTCCACAAAGGCCAGCACGATGAGCAGCAGGCCCGCAAACAGGGTGCCCAGCCCTGCGGGCATCCACTCCTGTGTCCGGCTCTTTCTCCGCGCAGGTGCGCGTCTTGCGGTCGTTTTTCGTTTTTTCTTTGCCATCTTTCGTTGCAACCCTGTCTCTTTCTCCCATAGTATTCGATTCTTTCATTTTATCACGACCTATGGAAAATAGCAACGAAAACCCGCTCAGCGTTCGATCTCCCGATACAGCCACGCCAGCGCATCCGAGATGCCGCCCAGCTCGTCGATGAGCTTTTCGCGCACGGCCCGGCGGCCGTCCAGCATGGTGCCCACATCCATGACCAGTTCGCCGGTGCGGAGCATCAGCTCGGTGTAGCGCTTTTCCGAGATGCCGCTGTGCGCCGCCACGAAGCCGGTGATCCGCTCCTGCATCTGTTCGAACCACCGCATCGTCTGCGGCACACCCAGGATCATCCCGGAGTGCCGCACCGGGTGGACGGTCATGGTGGCTGTGGGCACGATGAAGCTCCGCCGGGCGCTGACGGCCAGCGGGATGCCGATGGAGTGTCCGCCGCCCAGCACCACGGCGGCGCTGGGCTTGGAGATGCTGGCGATCAGCTCCGCCAGCGCCAGCCCGGCCTCTACATCGCCGCCCACGGTGTTCAGGATGACCAGCAGGCCCTCCACCGCCGGGTCCTCCTGCACGGCCACCAGCTGCGGGATGACATGCTCATATTTGGTGGTCTTCTGCCCCTGAGGCGCTTCCACATGGCCCTCGATCTGCCCCACCACGGTCAGGCAGTGGATGGCGTGGGGGCCTTTGGTGCGGTAGACGCTGCCCAGATCCTCGATCTGCTCTTTTTCCAGCCGCTGCTCTTCCACCGGGGTGTTTTTTTCGTTCTGCTCTGCCATAAGCCCCTCCTGCTCTGTTTTTTTTCAGGGTTCCCGGCGGGTCCAATGATTATGCGGCGGTTAAGATTTCTTAACTTTTGAAAAAATTGCTCCATTTTATTTGACATTCTCCACATCCGCTGTATACTTTAGATAATGAATAAGATTGACAAAGATGTATCATTATTGTGCAAAACTCTTTGAATCTGCCGGAGCGCCACGGTAGGCGCAGAGGACCGGCATCGAATGGATGAAAGGAGAACCACCTATGAACACCCCTGGTAAAGCATCTCTGCCGGTGATCAAACGCCTGCCCAAGTACTACCGCTTTCTGCGGACCTTGAAGAACGACGGCATCACCAGCATCTCTTCCCGCGAACTGGCCGCCCAGATGGGCACCACGGCCTCTCAGGTCCGGCAGGACTTCAACTGCATCGGCGATGTGAACGGCCGTCAGGGCATCGGCTACTCGGTCGAAAACCTGCTCTCTATTCTGGAGAATCTGTTGTTCGGCAACGGCGACCGCCTGTCCACCATCCTCATCGGCTGCGGCCGTCTGGGCAAGGCCGTCAGCCGGTTCATCACCACCGATACCAACGGCTACAAGCTCATTGCCGCCTTCGACAACTCGTCGGACGAAGTGGGCAGGGAGATCAACGGCATCCAGATCCTCCACATCGACCAGCTGGAGAGCTTCTGCGCCGAGCACAAGCCCGAAGTGGCGGTTCTCTGTGTGCCCCGCAGCGGTGCCGAAGAGCTGAGCGGCCGTCTGGTCAGCCTGGGCATCAAAGGCTTCTGGAACTTCTCCCACTACGACCTGTCCGTCCCGTATCCGGAAGTCGTGGTCGAGAACGTCCACCTGGGCGACAGCCTGATGAGCCTGGGCTACCGCCTGCGCAATCAGGACTGAGGTTCCGGTTTCGTCGTTGTTACTATATAGTATAATATGATAAAGCAACCTTCCCATCACAGCGAAGCCCGCTCGCTTCCCATCGTTTGGGCTTTGCTCATTCCGTAGAAAGCTGACCGGCTTGCCAATGGCTCTCCCTTTGGGAGAGCTGGCATCGCGCAGCGATGGCTGAGAGGGTTGCTTTTTATGAGGAGACCTTCATGGCAAAGCTATATTTCCGTTACGGCGCAATGAACAGCGGCAAGAGCACGGCCCTGATGCAGGTGGCGCACAACTACGAGGAGCAGGGGATGCAGGTGCTCATCCTGAAGCCGCAGGTGGACACCAAGGGCGGCGGTGAACTGGTCAGCCGCCTGGGGGTGCGGCGCAAAGCCGACCTGCTCATCCCGCCGGAGGCGGATATCTTCGAGGCCGTCCGCGCCGCCAGCCAGACCCAGAAGCTGGCCTGCGTCCTCTGCGACGAGAGCCAGTTCTTTACCCCGGCACAGGCTGAGCAGCTGTTCATGGTCACGGTAGACCTGAATATCCCGGTCATCTGCTACGGTCTGCGGTCGGACTTCTCGCTCAAGGGGTTCCCCGGCTCCACCCGCCTGCTGGAGCTGGCTCACACCATCGAGGAGATGAAGACCATCTGCACCTGCGGCCGCAAGGCCACCTGCAACTGCCGCAAAGTCAACGGTGAGTTCGTCTTTGAGGGCGAACAGGTCGCCATCGACCTGGAAAACGACGTGCAGTACGTCAGCATGTGCCCCCAATGCTACTTCCGCGAGCGCCGCGCCTTCTACGCCCGCCGGGCCGCGAAATAAAAAAGCGGAGCTTTTCCCGGAAGAAGCATTGCACTGCGTTCATTTTGCAGCCGTGTTCCCCAAAAAACCAGAAAAAATTTTTTCAGCGCTGCCCCGCCGGGCAGCGCTTTTTTCTGCCCGGAACAGACCGTCTCCGACAGGGTGATATATCAGTTGTATCCAACTTCGCGCGTTTATTGCACTATTGATATATCAGTTGGCAAATCTCTGGAATCGTCAACGATTTCACATTTTGTGTACAACAAAACCACGCGAATTTCCCGATGGGTTACAAAAATATTGCAATTTTAGGATGTTTCTCCGACTCCTTGCTCCAATTTCTATGCAATCTGTTGAAGTATACATGTTGCACAGTTTTTTCGCTCAAGTTTATTCATTTCGGCAAGGACGTCAAAACCGCGCCAAACACGAGCGCAATATTTGTTCGTTTTTTGCGCGCTTCTCTTCAATTTACATCTTTCTTTTTGCGGGATATTTTGTTATCATAATTGTATACAACGAGCCTTTTGCAGATAAGGCCGATGAGCAGATGTTTTCTATTTATTAGGAGGAGAACAAACAATGAGCAAGGCAATTTCTCGTCGCGATTTCCTGAAGGTCACCGGCGCTGTGGGCGCAGCTGGCCTGCTGGCTGCCTGTGGCGGCAGCTCCAACTCCACCGCAGCTTCCACCGCTTCTTCCGCAGCAGCAGCTTCCGTGGCTGGCCTGAGCAGCGATCCCGTCACCCTGACCATGAGCTGGTGGGGCGGCGAGTCTCGTCACAACGCTTACCAGGAGGCCCTGAAGGCTTTCTCCGCAGCAAACAGCAACATCACCGTCAACCCCACCTTCGCTGCATGGTCCGGCTGGGAGGACACCATGTCCACCAAGTTTGCCGGCGGCGTGGCTGAGGATGTCTGCCAGATCAACTGGAACTGGCTGTACAACTACTCCGGCAACGGCCAGACCTTCATCGACCTGAACAGCGTCACCGATTACCTGGATATGTCCCAGTGGGACGACGCCAAGCTGGCAGCCTGCAACGTTGCCAATGCACAGCAGTGTGTGCCTGTCGCTATGACCGGCCGTATCTTCTTCTGGAACATGACCACCTTTAATAAGGCTGGCATCACCGAGGTCCCCAAGACTCTGGACGACCTGATGAACGCAGGCAAGGCATTCCAGGAGAAGCTGGGCGATGACTACTATCCTCTGCACCTGGGCGCATACGACCGTATGATCCTGATGGTCTTCTACCTTGAGTCCAAGTACGGCAAGGATTGGGCAGACCCCACCACCTCTACCCTGAACTACACCGCTGACGAGATCGCCGAGGGCATCGACTTCATCAAGAGCCTGGTCGATGGCCACGTCATCATGAGCCTGCCCACCTACTACGGCTCCAACGGCGACAACGCTGCACACCAGTCCAACGAGTGGATCACCGGCAAGATGGCTGGTATCTTCGAGTGGGATTCCTCCGCTACCAAGTATCAGGACGCTCTGGACGAGGAGAACAAGCCCGGCTTCACCGTCGGCGAGGAGATCAAGTTCGGCGATTACAACGGCGGCTTCTCCAAGGTCTCCATGGGTCTGGCCATCACCAAGACCTGCGAGCATCCCGCTGAGGCTGCTATGCTGATCAACTTCCTGCTGAACGAGAAGGAAGGCGCTGAGATCATGGGTTCTGAGTGCGGCCTGCCCGCTTCCAAGGCTGGCCTGGAGGCTGCACAGGCTGCTGGCAAGATCAAGGAGCTGGTCGCTGAGGCAAACGGCAAGGTCATGGCCTTCGTCGGCTTCCAGCTGGACCCCCTGTTCGAGGCAAACGACCTGAAGGCAAACGGCACCGGTATCTATCAGGAAGTCTTCGACACCGTGGACTACGACAACGCTTCCGGCGCTGATGTCGTTGACACCCTGCTGGACGGCATGTCCGCTGTTGGTTACACTGTCTGATCGCTTCAGACTTTGACCTGAGTTCTACATACGAGGGGCATCGACCGCTCGGCCGATGCCCCTTTTTCTCAGGCACAGGTTACAAATCTCTGACAAGTCTGTTTCCAAAGTGTGACGCGCGGTATGCCATGCGTTGGAAAATCACCCACAAAAGGAGGATTCCCGGATGAAAGAAAGTAATGCGCCCTCTCTGGGGCGTACCCCGGCCCAGAAGTTCTTCGATAAGTGGCAGGGTCTGATCTATCTGATCCCCTGGATCATCGGTTTCGTCGTCTTCAAGGCGATCCCGTTTGGTCAGTCGCTGTACTACAGCTTCACCGATATGAACTTCTTCAACGGCATCCATGAGTACGGCGTGATGAACTACGTCACCGCCTTCTCCGATGCCAAGATCACCAAGGCCCTGATCACTACCTTCAAGTACGCCTTCATCACCGTGCCCCTGAAGCTGATCTTCGCTCTGTTCATCGCATACATCCTGAACTTCAAGATCGCCTGCGTGAACCTGTTCCGTACCGTCTACTACATCCCGTCCATCCTGGGCGGCTCCGTTGCCATCGCCGTTCTGTGGAAGGCCGTCTTCCGCGATGACGGTCTGGTCAACACCATCATCCGCGCCATCACCTTCGGCCACGCACAGGGCCCCTCCTGGCTGAGCGACCCCAACTATGCGCTGTGGATCATCTGCTTCCTGCGCATCTGGCAGTTCGGTTCCGCCATGGTCCTGTTCCTGGCCGCTCTGAAGGGCGTGCCCGCAGACCTGTATGAGGCGGCCACCATCGACGGTGCCGGTAAGTGGAAGCAGTTCTTCTCCATCACCGTCCCGATGATCACCCCCATCATCTTCTACAACCTGGTCACGCAGATCTGCCAGGCATTCCAGGAGTTCAACGGCCCGTTCATCATCACCAACGGCGGCCCGCGCAACTCCACCACTCTGATCTCCATTCTGGTTTACAACTACGCCTTCAAGTCCAACCAGATGGGCATGGCCTCCGCACTGGCATGGATCATGTTCGTGATCGTCTGCATCCTCACGATCATCGCCTTCACCAGCCAGAAGAAGTGGGTCTACTACTCGGATGAAAGGTAAGGTGTGACAGTATGGGAATGAAAGCATCCAACGTCATCGCGACGTTCTTCAAGTACCTCGTCCTGATCCTGGTCGGCCTCATCATGATCTATCCCCTGCTGTGGATGATCAGCGCGACCTTCAAGGACAACAGCGAGATCTTCGCAGGCATCGGCCTGTGGGTCAAGAACCCTACTCTGGAGGGCTATAAGAACGCGCTGAACAACTTCGGCGGTTCCATCAACATCCTGCAGGCCATGCTGAACACCTATTCGTATGTTCTGCCCAAGGTCATCTGCACGGTTATCTCCTCCTGCGTTGCCGCTTACGGCTTCGGCCGTTTCGACTTCCCCGGCCGGAAGATCCTGTTCAGCATCATGCTGGCCACCCTGTTCCTGCCCCAGGTCGTTCTGAACGTTCCGCAGTTCCTGCTGTACACCAAGTTCGGCTGGGTCAACAGCCCGTTCTATCTGGCCATCTGGGTCCACTGCGCATTTGCAACTGAGACCTACTTCGTCTATCAGCTGGTGCAGTTCATGCGCAATGTCCCGCGTGACCTGGACGAGGCTGCTGCCATTGACGGCTGCAACTCCTTCCAGACGCTGTACAAGGTCATCGTCCCCATGCTGATGCCTGCTCTGGTGTCCTGCGCTCTGTTCCAGTTCATGTGGAGCTGCAACGACTTCATGGGCCCGCTGCTTTACGTGCAGACCCCGGCAAAGTACCCGATGTCCCTGTTCGTCAAGCTGTCCATGGACGGTGATACCGGCTTTGCATGGAACCGCATCCTGGCTCTGTCCCTGATCTCCATCCTGCCGCAGCTGATCGTCTTCTTCTGTGCACAGGATCAGTTCGTCGAAGGTATCTCCGCCGGTGCTGTCAAGGGCTGATCGCTCTTCGCTCCGCTCTGCGGGAACCTGACACAGCAATCAAAACGACCCCTGTGCACACGGCATAGGGGTCGTTTCTCTTTGCAGGTTCAGCGCAGGCTCAGCCGCGGCTGCTCTTGCGGTATTGCAATGGGCCGACGCCCATCATCTCCCGGAAGACCCGGCGGAAGTGAGCCGCCGAGGCAAAGCCGGTCTGCTCGGCCACCGCGCTGATGTTCAGGTCGGTGGTCTCCAGCAGATGCTGCGCGGCCTCGATGCGGCGGCCGTTGATGTAGTCCACGATGGACTGCCCCGTCACCCGCCGGAACAGACGGCTGAGGTAGTAGGGCGACAGATAGAACCGCGCCGCTACATCGGTGAGGGAGAATTTCTGCTGATAGTTCGCGGCGAGGTAGGCGCAGATCTGTTCCACGGTCTCGTTCCGGGGGCGGGCGGTCTGCCGCTCGGCTTTGCACTCCTGGTCCACATAATGCAGCAGCAGCGAAAGGTAGATGATGCCGGGGCAGTCCGGTTCCCCGGCGGCGCTCCGCATCAGGTTCAGCAGGGTGCGCAGGCGGCTGGCCCACTGCACCGGGCCGTACAGCAGGATCGGGTCGTCTGGCTCGAACAGCGGGCTGAAATCCCGCTGCATCACGCTCTTCAGATCGGTCAGCACCGCCGCCGGGAAGCGGCAGCCGATCAGCTCCGGGGCCAGATGCCCCGCCTGCTGAAACACGCCGCCCCCCGGCCCCAGCAGCAGTACGCAGCCGGGGTTGACCAGCAGCGAAGCATCTCCCCGCCGGAACGTGCAGCTGCCGCCGGTCACCACCAGGATGCGGCAGGTCTCCTCATCCTCCTGCAGGCGGTACTCGCTCTCGGTCATCCGCAGCTGGAGCGCCAGCGTCTTTGCATTCAGTTTATCGCGTTCCGCTCGCATTGGCATCATTGATCCCCCGTTTTTTTCGTTTTCTCCAGTGTATCACGTCCGCCCCGCGCGGGCAAGCCGAAACCCCAAGGAGGTTTTGTTTTATGAAACTGTCACTCATCCGCTCCATGACCCGCAGCGCCGTTTTCGAGCTGGAAAACGGCCTGTGCTTCCGTCCGGCCCACCCCTTCCGGGTACTGCTGAACGGCGAACCGGTCCGGGAGGCCCAGGACACCAACGTGTTCTCCCTCTTCTCCCTGACCCCGGCCACCGACTACACCGTCACCGTTGAGTCGGAGGGCGAGACCCTGACCGCGAACTTCCGCACCCAGGACGAGAGCTTCTTTGTGGATGCGTCCCGCTACGGTCTGGTGGCTGACGGCGAGACCGACAACACCGGCAAGCTGCAGGCGGCCCTTTCCACCTGCCCCAAGGGCGGCACCGTCTATGTTCCGGCCGGCCGTTACCGCACCGCCAGCCTGTTCCTGAAGAGCTGCACGACCCTGTATCTGGAAAAGGGTGCTGTGCTGCTGGGCGACAACGACCGCACCCATTACCCCATCCTGCCCGGCGTCCTGCCCAGCGAGAACGAGGTGGATGAATACTATCTGACCGGCTGGGAGGGCAACCCCCTGAGCAGCTTTGCGGGCCTGCTGAACATCACCCAGGTGCACGACGTCGTCGTCACCGGCGAGGGCACCCTGGACTGCGACGCCCAGAACGGTGACTGGTGGATCAATCCGAAGGTCAAGCGGATCGCATGGCGTCCCCGCGCGGTCGCCATGGTGGACAGCGACAACATCTGCCTGCACGGCATCACGGTGCAGAACAGCTACTCCTGGACCATCCACCCCATCTTCGTCAAGCATCTGGATCTGCTGAACTTCAACATCAACAACCCCTACAACGCCCCCAACACCGACGGTATTGACCCCGAAAGTTGCGAGTATACCCGCATCATCGGCGTGAACATCCATGTCGGCGACGACTGCATCGCCATGAAGGCCAGCAAGGTCTTCCTGGGCATGAAGCTGAAGAAGAGCTGCGAGCACACCGTCATCCGCAACTGCCTGCTGGACAAGGGCCACGGCGGCATCGTCATCGGCAGCGAGATGAGCGGCGGCGTCAAGGACATGGTGGTCACCCAGTGCCTCATGGACCACACCGACCGCGGCCTCCGCGTCAAGACCCGCCGCGGCCGCGGCAACACGGCCGTTATCGACGGGTTGGTCTTCCGCAATGTGGAGATGCGGGGCGTCAAGGCACCCTTCGTCATCAACATGTTCTACTTCTGCGACCCGGACGGCCATGGCCCCTATGTCCAGTGCCGCGACGCGATGCCGGTGGATGAGTACACCCCCAGACTCGGCACCCTGACCATGGAGAACATCGTGGCCACCGATGCTCAGTTCGCGGGCTGCTACTTCGACGGCCTGCCGGAGCAGCCCATCGAGCGCGTCTCGATGAAGAACGTGAGCATCACCTTCGACCCCAACGCCGAGGCCGGGCAGGCTGCCATGGCCGACAACCGCCCCCATGTCAAAAAGCTGGCCATCTACGCCGAAAACGTCAAGGAGATCGACCTGCACAATGTCAAGATCGAGGGCTACGAGGGCGAACGCCTGCACTTTGCCAACGTCGGTCATTTTGAGGAGGACTGAACCATGACCCATGAAGAGATCCTGTCCATGCTGGGCGACTACGTGGACTACCTGATCGCCAATTCCAGCGCCGAAGCCCCGATGTGGAACATCGAGAAAGTCCGCAGCGGCAAGCCCAACAAGTGGAACTACATCGACGGCTGCATGATCACGGCCTGCCTGAGCCTCTACCACACCACCGGCGACAAGAAGTATCTGGACTTCTCCAAGCAGTTCATCGACTATTTCGTCCAGCCGGATGGCTCCATCCAGACCTACGACCCCAAGGAATACAACCTCGACAACGTGAACCAGGGCAAAAACCTGTTTGTTCTGTACGATCTTTACGGCGAGGAAAAATACCGCAAGGCCATCGACCTCATCCGGAGCCAGCTGGAGACCCAGCCCCGCACCAAAGAGGGCAACTTCTGGCACAAGGACATCTACCCCTGGCAGGTCTGGCTGGACGGCACCTACATGGCCCAGCCCTTCTACATGGAGTACGAGACCCGCTTCAACAAGATGCAGGGCTGCATCGACAGCTACAAGCAGTTCATGAACATCCGCAGGCACATGCGCGACCCGAAGACCGGTCTGTACTACCACGGCTACGATGAGAGCCGCGCGATGTACTGGGCCGACCCGGAGACCGGCTGCAGCCCCAACTTCTGGCTGCGGGCCATGGGCTGGTTCATGGTGGCCATGGTGGATGTGCTGGAACGGATGGACGAGCAGCTGTACAACGAGTACCGTGGCATCCAGGCCATGCTGAAGCAGACCATCGAGGATGTACACAAGTTCCAGGATGAAGAGACCGGCATGTTCTGGCAGGTCATGGACCACCCCGGCGTCGAGGGCAACTATCTGGAGACCAGCGGCACAGCCCTGTTCGCCTACGCGGTGCTCAAGGGCGTCCGTCTGGGCCTGCTGCCCAAGCGGATGGCTGCCTGGGCCGAGAAGGCCTTCTACGGCACCTGCGACAAGTACCTGTCCCGGAATCCGGACGGCAGCCTGCAGCTGGACGGCATCTGCCTGGTGGCCGGTCTCGGCGGCAAAGACCACCGCGACGGCTCCCTCGCTTACTACTTCAGTGAGCCTGTGGTCTGCAACGATGCCAAGGGCGTCGGCCCGCTCGTGCTGGCCTACACCGAAATGATCGCCCGCTGAGCACACGAACCAAATAGAAACTGCATTGGGGCCGGGAGCTTTTCCCGGCCCCAATGCGTTTTCCGGGCGCAAAAAAGAGGAACTACACGGGGCAGTTCCTCTGGAAAAAGGCTGTTTACTTGAGCACCGCACCGAGGTTTGCACTCGTGACCATGCGGGCATAGCGGCTGAGCCAGCCGGTCTTGATGTTGGGTTCGGGTGCGACATACCGGGCCTTGCGCTCGGCCAGCACGTCGTCGGAGACCTCCAGCGTGATGCTGGCGTTGGGGATATCAATGTGGATGGTATCGCCCTCCTCGATGAGGCCGATGGGGCCGCCGGAAGCAGCTTCGGGGCTGACATGGCCGATGGCGGCACCGCGGGAAGCGCCGGAGAAGCGGCCATCGGTGATGAGGGCGACGGTCTTGTCCAGCTTCATGCCGGCCAGTGCAGAGGTCGGGTTCAGCATCTCACGCATACCGGGGCCGCCCTTGGGGCCTTCGTAGCGGATGACCACCACATCGCCGGGCACGATCTGGCCTGCGTAGATGGCCGCAATGGCGGTCTCCTCGCTGTTGAAGACGCGGGCCGGGCCGGAGTGCTCCTGCATCTCCGGGGCGACGGCGCTGCGCTTGACCACGCAGCCGTCCGGTGCGATGTTGCCCCACAGGATCTGCAGGCCGCCGGTGGGGGAGTAGGGGTTCTCGATGGGGCGGATGGCCTTATCGTTCAGGATGCGGGCACCCTGGATGTTCTCGCCCAGCGTTTTGCCGGTGACGGTGGGAACATCCAGATCCAGCAGGCCCTTCTTGGCCAGCTCGGCCTGCACGGCGGGGATGCCGCCTGCGGCGTAGAGGTCGGGCATGTGGGTCGGGCCGGCGGGGGCCAGATGGCAGAGGTTCGGGGTCTTGGCGCTGATCTCGTTGAAGAGTTTCAGGTCGATGGGGACCCCGGCCTCGTAGGCGATAGCCAGCAGGTGCAGCACGGTGTTGGTGGAGCAGCCCAGTGCCATATCACAGGTGAGCGCGTTGCGGATGGAGCGCTCGTTGATGATCTGGCGGGCGGTGATGCCCTGATTGACCATCTCCATGATGGCCATACCGGCGTGTTTTGCCAATTGCAGACGCTTGGAGTAGACCGCCGGGATGGTGCCGTTGCCGGGCAGGGCGATGCCGATGGCCTCGCACAGGCAGTTCATGCTGTTGGCGGTGTACATGCCGGAGCAGCTTCCGCAGCTGGGGCAGCAGTTGCAGGTGCAGTCTTCCAGCTGCGCATCGGTGATCATACCGGCCTTGTAAGCGCCCACAGCCTCGAACATCTTGGAGAGGCTGACCTCCTCGCCGCCGTAGGTGCCGGCCAGCATCGGGCCGCCGGAGCAGACCACGGCGGGCACATCCATGCGGACGGCAGCCATGACCATGCCGGGCACGATCTTGTCGCAGTTGGGCACGAGGACCAGGCCGTCCAGCTGGTGGGCCATGAGCATGGTCTCAACGCTGTCGCAGATGAGCTCGCGGGAGGCGAGGGAATACTTCATGCCCACATGGCCCATGGCGATGCCGTCGCAGACGCCGATGGCCGGGATGAGGATGGGCGTACCGCCTGCCATCTCGACACCGGCCTTGACCGCATCGGCGATCTTATCCAGATTCATGTGGCCGGGCACGATCTCGCTGTAGGCGCTGACCACGCCGATGAGGGGGCGCTCCAGCTCTTCGGGGGTGTAGCCCAGGGCGTAAAACAGGCTGCGGTTCGGGGCGCGCTCCGAGCCTTTGGTCACGTTGTCACTTCTCATGTTGTCCTCTCTCTTTTCTGAAACCCTCTCAGTCAACGCCTGACGGCGTTGCCAGCTCCCCCGAAGGGGGAGCCATTGGCACACCGGGCAAGCCGGGGGTGTTTATCACAAAATGCCGGGCCCCGCTCTCCTTATCAACAACAGCAGACTTGATGCTGCTGGGTGAGAGAACAGCGCCCGGCGCTTTATAGGAAAATGAAATTCAAATCGTTCAGCAGGAACTTTGCCGATACGCCAGCGGCTCGCCCTTCGGGAGAGCTGGCGCGAAGCGCCTGAGAGGGTTTACTTCTTCAGCCAGCTCATCATGCTGCGCAGCTCTGCGCCGACCTTTTCGATGGGCAGCTCGGCTTCCATGCGGCGCTTTGCCAGGAAGTGGACCTTGCGGCCGCCGTTGGGGCTCATCTCGGTCAGGAACTCAGAGGCGAAGGTGCCGTCCTGGATCTCGGTCAGGACCTTCTTCATCTCCTTGCGGGTCTCAGCGGTGATCAGGCGCTTGCCGGTGCGGTAGTCGCCATACTCTGCGGTGTTGGAGATGGAGTAACGCATCTTGGAGAAGCCGCCCTCGTTGATCAGGTCAACGATCAGTTTCATCTCGTGGCAGGTCTCGAAGTAAGCCATCTCCGGCTCGTAGCCAGCCTCGACCAGCGTGTCGAAACCGGCGTGGATCAGCTCGGAGACACCGCCGCACAGAACGGCCTGCTCACCGAACAGGTCGGTCTCGGTCTCCTCCTTGAAGGTGGTCTGCAGGATGCCTGCACGGCCGGCGCCGATGCCGGAAGCGTAAGCCAGAGCGATGTCCTTGGCCTTGCCGGTGTAGTCCTGCTCCACGCAGATCAGAGAGGGGCAGCCCTCACCCTCGGTGTACAGGCGGCGGACGATGTGGCCGGGGCCCTTGGGTGCGATCATGATGACGTCCACATTCTTGGGTGCGGTGATGGTCTTGAAGTGGATGTTGAAGCCGTGTGCAAAGGCCAGAGCCTTGCCCTCGGTCATGTAGGGTGCGACCTGCTTGTTGTAGATGTCGGCGCACAGCTCATCGGGCACCAGCATCATGACGACGTCGCCAGCCTTGGCAGCCTCTTCGACTTCCATGACCTTGAAGTTGTCGTGGGTGGCGGCGAACTCGGAAGCCTTCTCCCAGTGCGCAGAGCCTTTGCGCAGGCCGACGACAACGTTGACGCCGCTCTCGGCCAGGTTCTCGGAATGGGCGTGGCCCTGGCTGCCGAAACCGATGACGGCGACGGTCTTGCCGTCCAGCACACCGAGGTTGCAGTCAGAATCGTAATATTTCTTGATGGCCATGGTAGTTGTTCTCCTTTTGCTTTTTCTGTTTGGATTTTATATTCGGTTGATTTGAAAACTGGGTGAAACCCTCTCAGTCTCGCATTGCTCGCCAGCTCTCCCAAAGGGAGAGCTTTGGTGCGAACGTTTCCGTCCCTGCAAAAACCTCGCCCTTCGGGAGAGGTGGCAGCGCGTAAGCGCTGACGGAGAGGGTCAAAAACGTGTTAGTGGCACTTCGTTCCCGGCAGGGGCAGCTGCACGTCGCGCACTTCCTGCGAGGGTTTCTGTATGTGCTGGTGCATCCCGCCGCGTTCCAGCGCGGTGACGCCGGTGCGGCACAGTTCGAGGATGGTGTAATCCGCAAACATCTTCAGGAAGGCGTCGATCTTTTCGGGCTTGCCGATCAGTTCAAAGACCATGCTGTCCGGGGACAGGTCGATGATCTTGGCCTTGTAGATGCTGCCCACCTCCCGCAGCTCCGCGCGGTTGTGGACATCGGCGGCGACCTTGAGCAGCAGCAGCTCCCGCTCCAGCGCGTTCTCGTGGTTGAGCACGAAGACCTGGCGGGTGACTTCCAGCCGCTCGGTCTGGAGGATGAGCTGGTTCAGCTCCTTTTCGGTGCCGGACACCGCGACCGTGATGCGGCTGACGGTGGGATCGTTGGTGGCGGAAACGGTCAGGCTGTCGATGTTGAAGCCGCGGCGGCAGAACAGGTTGGACACACGGGCCAGAACGCCGCTCTGGTTGTCCACCAGCAGACTGATGACTCTGCGTTTGGATTCCATGGTGCGTTCCTCCTTACTTCATGATGATATCGTTGATGTCGCCGCCGCCGGGGATCATGGGCAGGACCTTTTCGTCCTTGTCGATGATGCACTCGATCCAGGTGGGGCCTTTGCGTTTCATCGCTTCGGCAAAGGCGGACTGGAACTCGGCGAGATTTTGACAGCGGTATCCCTTCAGGCCAAAGCCCTCGGCCAGCTTGACAAAGTCGGTGTGGCGGTGGGGGTCGGTCTGGGAGTAGCGCTTGCCGTAGAACGCGCTCTGCCACTGGCGGACCATGCCCAGCACCTGGTTGTTGAAGATGACCGTGATGATGGGCAGCTCGTAACTGACCGCCGTGCAGGCCTCGTTGAGGTTCATGTGGAAGGAGCCGTCGCCCGTGAACATGACCACCCGCTGGTCGCGGCCCAGCGCCATCTGTGCGCCGATGGCTGCACCGTAGCCGAAGCCCATGGTGCCCAGACCGCCGCTGGTGATGAAGCCGCGGCTCTTGGTGTGGCGGATGTACTGTGCCGCCCACATCTGATGCTGGCCCACGTCGGTGACGTAGACGGCCTCCGGGCCGCACTGGCTGCACACCTCGCCGATGACCTGATGGGGCATCAGGCGGGATGCGTCGGACACGGGATGATAATCCTGGGCCTGCCACTCGCGGATCATGGCCATCCACTCCGGGTGCTTTGCCTCCTGGATGAGGGGGAGCATCCCGCCCAGCACGTAGGCGGCATCGCCGGAGATGGCCAGATCCACATCCACGTTCTTGCCCAGCTCGCTGGGGTCGATGTCGATCTGGATGATGGTGGCATTTTTCGCAAAGGTCTTGGGGTTCAGGGCCACACGGTCCGAGAAGCGGGTGCCCAGCGCGATGAGGACATCGCAGTCGGCCACGGCCCGGTTGGAGGTGTAGCAGCCGTGCATTCCCACCATGCCGATGTTCATCGGGTCGCCGTAGGGCACGACGCCTGCCGCCATCAGGGTGTAGGTGGCGGGGATCTCCGCTTTGTGGATGAGGTCCCGCAAGGGCTGGCAGGAGGCTGCGCTCCGCACACCGCCGCCAAAGTAGACCAGAGGCCGCTTGGCCGCGTTGATGAGGTCGGCGGCCCACTTGACCTGTTCTTCGTTGTACGTGGTCACGGTGCGGATCTTTTCCGGCTGCTTGGGGGTGAACTCGCAGACCGCAGCGGTCACATCCTTGGGGATGTCCACGAGGACGGGGCCTTTGCGGCCGCTCTGCGCAATGCGGAACGCGGCCCGCATGGTGTCGGCCAGGTCTTCGACCCTGCGCACCGTGAAATTGTGCTTGGTGATGGGCATCGTGATGCCCTCGATGTAGGCTTCCTGAAAGCTGTCCGTGCCAAGGGCCGCCGTGGTGACGTTGCCGGTGAAGGCGACCATGGGCACCGAGTCCATGTAGGCCGTGGCAATGCCGGTGACGAGGTTGGTGGCACCCGGCCCGCTGGTGGCCAGCACCACGCCGGTACGGCCGGTGGCGCGGGCATAACCGTCTGCCGCATGGGAGGCGCCCTGCTCGTGGGCGGTCAGCACATGGGTGATGCGGTCGGCGTTCTTGTACAGCTCATCGTAAAGGTTCAGCACTGCGCCGCCGGGGTAACCGAAGATGGTATCCACCCCCTGCTCGCAGAGCACCTCAACAAAAATCTGCGAACCATTCAACTGCATGTCTTGTCTCTCCTGTTTCCTGTCTCTTTTCCAACTCTACACCTTCAAAATTCACTCAGATACGTCAAATTTCGCATCCTGCATCCTCGATGGAACGTTGGGTCAATTATACTATAAATCGGTCAGATGTCAAACAATGATTTGTAAAGTGAATCACCCGAAAGATGAAGATAATTAAACACAGGGTTGCACTGAGCCTGCAACAGCGGTATAATTTTGGTACATTCGTTAAATGTAAGAGGGAAAAGGCTATGAAACTTCGTGAATGGAATGCCCGGCTGCACGGGCTTGTGATCTTCCGCGCCCTGCTGGAAGACCCGGTGGTGGCCAAATTATTGGACCTGACCGACCGGATGGAAGCGGGAACCCGCAGCATGGGCCCGGTGTGCGACGCCGTGGCGGCCTTTGAGGCGGCTTTGTTCGAGCAGACCACCAATCTGGGCGAGTATCTTGCCAATGCGGTGCTGGAGACCGAGACGGTCTGTGTGCGGCAGGCTGCGGCGGGCGGCATCGCGCCGGTGCTGCAAAAGGCACTGGACAGTGAACTGAGCTTTTTGCAGGAGCTTTGCCGCCTGACACTGGATGAGCTGTTCCAGACGGCTTATTCCGAACAGGCCCAGCGGCCGGAACTGGCCTTCCTGCCCCGGTGGGAGACGAAGGACATCGACCTGGCAGCGGCTTACGCCCAGCGGATGCAGGAGGCCGGGAAAAAGGGCTACGGCATGTTTGCCAAACACCATGTCTTCACGGTGGAGAACGGGCGTCTGGTGCCGGTCAAGTACCCGGACCCCCAGCGCCTGTCCGAACTGCCCGGTTACGAGGGCGAGAGGGAAAAGGTCATCGCCAACACCAAAGCTCTGCTGGCCGGGATGCCGGCCAACAACGTCCTGCTGTACGGTGACGCGGGCACCGGCAAATCGAGCGCGGTCAAGGCCATCGCCAACGAGTTCGCGCCCGACGGCCTGCGTCTGGTAGAAGTCAAGAAGAACCAGCTCTATCAGATCCCCGACCTGATGGACAAACTGGCGGCGAACCCGCTCAAGTTCATCTTCTTCATCGACGACCTGAGCTTTACCGCCAACGACGACAACTTCGCAGCCCTCAAGGCCATCCTCGAAGGCAGCGTGGGCGGCCGGGCCAGAAACATTGCGGTCTATGCGACCTCCAACCGCCGCCACCTCATCAAGGAGACCATGACCGACCGCACCGGTGATGACATCCACGAGGCCGACACCCGGCAGGAGCTGATGAGCCTGTCGGCCCGCTTCGGCCTCACCGTGACCTTCCAGCGGCCCGAAAAGGCCCGCTTCGAGGCCATCCTCACCGAGCTGGCCAGACAGCACGACATCCGGATGCCGATGGACCAGCTCCTCGTCAAGGCCGAGGCGTTCGCCATCCGCGCCGGTGGCCGCAGCCCCCGCGTGGCCAAACAGTTCATCGAGCAGTGTGAGAGCGGCGTACAGAAGTAAGAACAGGCAAAAAGGCAGTGCCCATGCGGGCACTGCCTTTTTGCAATAAAATCAAACGCGCTCGGCGACGAGCTGGAAACCGGCCTTGGTCAGCTCCGTGCGGATCTGCTCGATCTGCGCATGGTCGCGGGTCTCCAATGCCAGCTTGAGGAAGCAGCTGGAGATGGGCATGTTGGGGTCGGAGCCGTCGTGCAGGACGGAGACGACGTTGCTGCCGCAGCGGGAGACGATCTCGGCCACCTTCTTGAGCTGGCCGGGCTTGTCCTCCAGTGCGATGGTCAGGTTGGCTTTGCGGCCGCTCATGACCAGACCGCGGGTAATGACGCGGTTGAGGATGTTCACGTCGATGTTGCCGCCGGAGATGACGCAGACGACCTTTTTGCCCTCGATGGGCAGCTTGTGGAAGAGGGCGGCTGCCACGGGCACTGCACCGGCCCCCTCAGCGACGAGCTTCTGGTTCTCCATCAGGGAGAGGATGGCGGCTGCGGTCTCATCCTCGGTCACGGTCACGATGTCGTCCACATACTCCTCGCAGAGCTGGTAAGTCAGCTCACCGGGGGTCTTGACCTGGATGCCGTCCGCGAAGGTGGAGGCAGCGGAGAGGGTCTGGTATTTGTGCTCGTGGAGGGAGCGGTACATGCTGGGGGCACCCTCGGCCTGAACGCCGTAGACCTTGACGTCCGGCTTGAGGCTCTTGATGGCAAAGGCCACGCCGGAGATGAGACCGCCGCCGCCCACAGGCACGATGACCGCATCCACATCGGGCAGCTGGTCCAAGATCTCCAGACCGATGGTGCCCTGACCCGCGATGACCTGTTCGTCGTCGTAGGGGTGGATGAAGGTCATGCCGGTCTCAGCCTGCAGCTCGACGGCCTTGTCGTGGGCGTCGTCGTAGGTGCCGGGCACGAGGCAGACCTCCGCGCCCAGGCTCTTGGTGTTCTCCACCTTCATGATGGGCGCACCGTCCGGCATACAGACGATGCTTTTGATGCCCCGGCGGGTCGCGGCCAGCGCCACGCCCTGGGCGTGGTTGCCTGCCGAGCAGGCGATGACGCCCTTTTCGCTCTCCTCTTTGGAAAGCTGGCTGATCTTATAATAGGCACCGCGCACCTTGAAGCTGCCGGTGGCCTGCAGGTTCTCGGTCTTCAGGTAGAGCTGGCAGTCCTTGGAGAGCTTGGGGGCCTCGATGAGGTCGGTCTTGCGGGCAACATCCTTGAGCACGAAAGCGGCATGGTAAACTTTATCCAGAGTCAACATCGTTCGTTCCTATCCTTTGTTCCATAAATGTGATGCAATAAAGTATAGGATACCAAAAGTCTTTTGTCAAATGAAAGGATTTCACGATTTGACCGGCTGGGGTGACGAAGTGCCAGGAACCGCAAAAAAGAGACGCCGCGCGGCGTCTCTTTTTTGCAGAGGTTCAGATCTCGGCCAGAATGGCGTCGCCCATGCCGGAGCAGCCGACACAGGTGCAGCCGTCGCTCATGTTGTCGGCGGTGCGGATGCCCTTGTCCAGCACCTTGCTCACCGCGTTCTCGATGGCGTCCGCTTCCTCGGCCAGACCGAAGGAGTAGCGCAGCATCATGGCGGCGGAGAGGATGCAGGCGGTGGGGTTGACGATGTCCTTGCCGGCAATATCGGGGGCGGAGCCGTGGATGGGCTCATACAGGCCGCGGGTGCCGTCGCCCAGCGAGGAGGAAGGGATCATGCCGATGGAGCCGGTGATCATCGAAGCCTCGTCGGAAAGGATGTCGCCGAACATGTTCTCGGTGACGATGACGTCGAACTGCGCGGGGTTCTTGACGATCTGCATGGCGCAGTTGTCCACGAACATCTCACTGTACGCGACGTCCGGATATTCGGCCTGCAGCCGGTGCATGACCGAGCGCCAGAGGCGGCTGGTGTCCAGCACGTTGGCCTTGTCCACGCAGCAGAGCTTCTTGCGGCGCTTTCGGGCCGTCTCGAAGCCGATGCGGCCGATGCGCTCGATCTCGTGCTCTGCGTAGGGCATGGAGTCGATGGCCTGCTTTTCGCCGTTTTCGAGGGTGTGGGTCTCATGCGAGCCGAAGTACACGCCGCCGATGAGCTCCCGCACGATGAGAAAGTCGATGCCCTGGGCCACGATCTCCGGCTTCAGGGGGCTGGCCGGGGCCAGCTGGGGCCAGATCTTGGCCGGGCGGTTGTTGGCGTACAGCCCCATCCCGGCGCGCAGGCGGAGCAGGCCCTTTTCGGGGCGCTGCTCACCGGGCAGGCCCTCCCACTTGGGGCCGCCCACGGCACCCAGAAGGACACTGTCCGCAGCCAAGCACTTGTCCAGCTCGTGCTGGGGGAGCGGGTCGCCGTATTTGTCGATGGCCTCGCCGCCCATGGCAGCAGCGGTGTAGTGGAAGGTGTGGCCATACTTCTCGGCCACTTGATCGAGGACGCGGAGCGTCTGCTTCACGATCTCCGGGCTGGAGCAGTCGCCCCAGATGACAGCAATGTTTTTTTCCATTGGGTTCTCCTTTCGGCTGATCCCTCTTAGTCTCGCTTTGCTCGACAGCTCTCCCAAAGGGAGAGCCATTGGCAGAACGATACAGTCGTGCGGACTGCTTGGGTTTGATTTCGGGTCGGGCTGTGTGGGCCCTGTCCTCATTGGCAGCAGCGGCTAGCCTTTGCTGCGGAGCCCGGAGGCTTCCGGTGTAGAAAAACGTTGTCTGGTCAGCATTTTCAAGACCGGCCTGCCAAAGGCTCCCCCTTCGGGGGAGCTGGCACGAAGTGCCTGAGAGGGTCACTTCGTCAGCGATTTCATCAGGCCGCCGTCGGCGATGATCTTCTGGATAAAGGGCGGGAAGGGTTCGGCCTGGAAGGTCTGGCCGGTGGTCTTGTCGGTGATGACGCCGGTGTCGAAGTCCACATGGACCTCGTCGCCTGCGGCGATGGCGTCGGCGGCTTCGGGGCACTCCATGATGGGCAGGCCGATGTTGATGCTGTTGCGGTAGAAGATGCGGGCAAAGCT
>ERZ791887.185-NODE-185-length-74053-cov-5.268845_pt1 | contig 74053 bp, 65 predicted proteins | sample MGYA00510157_ERZ791887 | MGnify/ENA primary metagenome ERZ791887 (study PRJEB30046, sample SAMN00792112) | human gut metagenome | study: EMG produced TPA metagenomics assembly of the A metagenome-wide association study of gut microbiota in type 2... | reverse complement strand
CACAAGCTGTTGGATGTATTCGATACACGCCAGATAATCTTTCGGTGCGTTAAATTTCTTCCATTCCTGAATATTATGACAGTAGTCACATATTGCAACTCCCTCCATAACCAAATTTTTCTAAATTTTGAAATGGGCGGGAAGCCGTTTTAGGGCTTTCCCGCATTGATTGCCCATTAGCAAAGTCGGGCAGGACTGTCAACGGCGGCGCAAGAAATACGCCGTTCATCTTGACCGTTGACTGGCTCGGCTGGCTTTGCTATTTTCCCGGTAAGTGAGAATGGGAATAGGTATGTATCATATTATTTTATCATAATCCCATCTGGCAAAATAATATCGCCATCATCTCCACTCACATCAAAAAATCCAACCTTGTGTTTTTGAGCTAAACTACGCATAAGTTCATACGCCTCGTCTGCTACCGACCAAGAAAACACAGCGTAAATTACATTATATCCAATACTGTAATCAACCATATGCAACTCCAAATTTTCATCGTCATCAAGAGCATCGTCATTTGGTGCATATTCCCCATTCATGGGCGGGAATTTTTCTTTCATTTCCATAAAGCAGATGTTTCAATTTGAAAACTTCCGTGTACGGAAGCTTCGTGCAATCAATGCACTTAATTTTTATATCACCTTATGTATGGCATTTCTGGCAATGATTTCAATGGAATCCGAAACAAGTGCAGTAAAGGTTTCAATTATAAAATCAGCAGATCCTGTAAAGAGAAAGGTATATTTCTGCTATTACCTACTGGCAAAAGGCATCCGTGGCATACTATCGTATGCAAAAGAAGGCGTCCGGCTCTGGTTTCGGACAAAACGTCCGGCATACCGTCAGATCTGCCTTAAGCTGGTCGCTTAAATAGATAAAAGAATAAGTCTTCTAAAGTCCGGTTCACGACGGGGCTTATTAAAGTGCCTCTAATCTGGAATACTGCCGTTTTTGATTCATTAAAAGCTGGCAGATTGGTGCTTTAGAAGAAGTTATTTATTTTTAAATTACATTTTGCGGAAACTCAAGGAGAGGGGCGAGGATGGCGGGGTTTCCGGACATTAACTCCGACTGTTGCAAAACGGCCCGGCTGCATGGTTCGCAGCCCGGGCCGTTCTCGTCTCTCTTTTTACAGTTTACAGATGGTTCCTGCCACCTTGTCTTTGCGCATGGCGTTCTGGATAGTCGGGATAGCTCCCACCAGCAGAAGGGCATATAGCAGTACCAGTTCCAGCACGTAGCTGGTCATGTCGATGACTTCCTCGGAAAGCAGGAGCGGCAGCAGGCGGTAGCCGTAGAAGACGTCAGTCTCCAGTTCTCTGGCAATCATGATGGCCCAGTCCACACGGTCGCCCACGTAGATCATGACGATCATTATCACGACGCTGATGATGACGCCCTTTTTCGTCAGCTTGCCGCCCAGCAGCTCATAGCCCTTCAGGGCGCAGACTGCCATGATGACGCCGGAAATAGCCGCCACATAGCCCAGCTGGCTCAGCAGAATGATGCTGGCTGCGCCGAGCAGGGAGCCTATGAGAGCGCCTACGACGCCACCCACCAGGTTTTCCTTCTTATTCTTCTCGTTGGCAGTGTAAGCCGCCGCATTCTGGGTTGCCTTGTCGTAACACTCATCACAGAGACAGATCGCATTGCCTGCCACGTAAGCTGCGCCGGTCTCCTTCATTTCGCCGCAGAGCTCGCATCCATTGGTGAAGCCTTCCATTCTCAGCATATCCAGAAATGCCGGAAGGGACTCCTGCAGGATGCCTTTGATTTTCTCTACCCTGACATACCGCTTCAGGGTCATCCGGACCGTATGCTTCTCCTGCACCACGCCCATGATACCCTTATGTTCCTTGCGGAACTGTTTATCCGGTTCAAACTTCACGCCGTTCTCAGCCACACCGACTGATATGCAGACCATACCGTACTCGATACCCCTGCCAGTATCAAGACCGCTGACGCGCAGTGCAAATCCGTCTTTTTCTCCATAAGCCACACAGAATTCCTCGTTAAAATGCAGGCCCAGAAACCGGGCAATCTCCGCATAACGGGCTGTTACCTTCCTGTTTGCTGTCATAACATTCTCTCCTCTTATGTCTTTTTTTTGTATTTTTCCTATCTCCAGCTTTCAATGACCGCCTGCACGGTTCTCCGCCCCTGGAATTCGTTGATTTCCGGGTAGTAAAGCAGGCAGACGGTATCTTTGCTTTCTGTATAATGCAGATCGGCTTTCACATCGCCGAAGCTGATGCCCTCCAGTCGGCTGCCCTTGGCATCCTCCAGAACAGTCTTCAGCACATTGCGGTTCCTGTCCGCACGGTATTTAAATACCCACCTATTTTAGCATGATTCATGGGGGGTGACAAGACCCAAAGCCTCTTGAGTTTCCGCAGTTTTATCCACAATGGCTTCCTATGAAATAAATAACTTGAGCGGCTGCTCCATCTTTTGGAATGGTGCAGCCGCCCAAGCGGGTTCCTATCCGAAACCTTTTCACCCGATAATTCTCTGAATATCATTGAACATCACAAACACCATCAGCACCATCAGTGCGACAAAGCCCGCGAAATGAATAACGCCTTCTTTTTCCGGCGGGATTGGCTTTCCACGAAGTACCTCCAGGAACAAAAATACCAGTCTGCCGCCGTCCAGTGCGGGCAGCGGAAGCAAATTCATCACACCCAGGCTGACTGACAGAAGCATCGCCAGATTGACCATGTTCATGAACACAAGCATCGGTCCGCCGGGTTCTGCAGCTGTTTTCACCTGATCCACGATCTGTGCCATGCCGACCGGTCCTGCCACGTCGTTCTTGGACAACTTACCCTCTACCAGGGATTTCACGCTCAGCACGGAATTTTTTATGCAAAAGCGCAGCTGGTACCAGGCATAACGGAACAGCTTTGTCCCCTTCGCCTCATCATAGGACGCATAATTCTGAAAGCCGACCAGATATTTACCTGCTTCTTCGTTATAAATCGGCGTCAGCGTCGTTTCGTACTCCTGACCGTCACGCTCATATACCACTTTTACAGGCTCTCCGGTTTTATTCAATGCCATTTCCAGGGAAATTTCCCGTGCCAGATTGATTTTGCTGTTAAACCGCAGGATTTTGTCTCCCGCCTGCATTCCGGCTGCCTCCGCTGCAGAACCCTCCACTACGCTGCCAAGCACCGGCAGATCTGCACCGGCGTAACCCGCAACCATAATTGCGAAAATAAATGCCAGTAAAAAGTTAAACAGCGGTCCGGCAAAAACAGTGGCAATCCGGCTCCATACCGGCGCGTTCTGGAAATTTCCGCGATCCACATCCACCGGCACATTCTGCAAAGCGCCCCGTCCGGTTTTATCCGCCGGCGTGCCTGCGGCAGATGTCTCTTCTTTCGCCGTTTCCAGTCCGTCTTCCCCTTCAAAAATGCATGCGCCGCCCAACGGGAACGCCCGCAGCACATATTCCGTTTCCCCCTTTTTAAAGCCTGCAATCTTCGGTCCCATCCCGATTGCAAATTCATTCACACGGATGCCGTTCACTTTTGCAATCAGGAAATGACCAAATTCGTGTCCCATTACGATCACGAAAAAGATCAGTAAAAAAATGATGATTGTTCCAATCAAAGTTTCATCTCCTGCCTGATTTGTTCATAGGTCTCAGCCTCTGCCTGAAGGATCTGCACCACATCAGGATTTTCTATAGTATGATGATGCTCCATCGCCATTTCCAGAATTTCCGGAATCTGCACGAAACGGATCTTTTTCTGAAGCAGAAGCTTGACAGCCATTTCATTCGCCGCATTGAAAACGGTCGGCATACTGCCGCCTTCTCTTGCCGCCCGATAGGCGAGCGCAAGTCCCGGAAACGTCTCGGTGTCCGGTGCTTCGAAGGTCAGCTGATGGATTGCAAACAGATCCATAAATGGCGCGTGCATCGGTCTTCTTTCCGGATAAACGAGGGCATACTGGATCGGCAGCTTCATATCCGGAAGCCCGAGCTGTGCAATCACCGCACCATCGTCATATTCCACTGCGGAATGCACAATGCTCTGCGGATGCACAACAACCTGAATCTGATCAAGGGATACGTCAAACAACCACTTCGCTTCCATCACTTCCAGCCCCTTATTGACGAGGGATGCCGAATCAATTGTCACCTTTTTGCCCATCGACCAGTTCGGATGCTTCAACGCATCCTCCAGCGTCATCTGTTCTAAGTCCGCACGCTTTTTTCCGCGGAACGGCCCGCCGGAGGCTGTCAGCAGGATTCTGTGGATCTGATTATCTGCTCTTCCCTGTAAAGACTGGAAAATTGCGGAATGCTCACTGTCTACCGGCAAAATCGGAACCTTTCTTTGAGCTGCCAGCGGCATGATGATATGTCCAGCTGTCACCAGCGTTTCTTTATTGGCAAGCGCAATCGTCTTTCCGCTTTCAATCGCTGCGATGGTCGGACGGATACCGATCATGCCGACCACCGCCGTAACGACAACGTCGCTTTCCGGGAAAGACGCGATTTCCAGCAGTCCGTCCATCCCGCACACGATTTTGACCGGAAGATCGGAAACTCTCTGCCGAAGGTCAGCCGCCGCTTCCTCACTCCACATTCCCGCGATCTGCGGATGAAATTCCCGAATCTGTTTTTCCATCAGATCGACATTCTGCCCTGCTGCCAGCGCAACCGCCTGTAAATCCTCATTATCCCGGATAATTTCCAGGGTCTGGGTTCCGATTGACCCCGTAGAACCCAATATTGCTACTTTTTTCATATAGTTTTCCTCTCCTGTACCCGCTTATACACAGCTCCGATCACAAATTCCAGAGCTGCCACTTCTTTCCATCCTGTTTATCCGTGAACTGCCCCGAGTAAAATAACGGAAAGAAAATAGATCACCGGCGCGGTAAATAACACACTGTCGAACCGATCCATGATCCCGCCGTGTCCCGGAATTATCTTTCCGTAATCTTTAATATCGTGATTTCGTTTGATTGCAGACGCTGAAAGATCTCCTACCTGGGAAATGACTGCACCGGCAGCACTGATCAGCGCAACCACCCAGATCATCGCATCGCTTCCGGTCTCCGGAATAAGAAACAGCCATGCGAATAATGCTCCCACCAGGGCAGAACCGACTATGCCTCCAATTGCACCCTCTATCGATTTCTTCGGGCTGAGCACAGGTGCCAGCTTATGTTTTCCAATTGCCATACCGGTCAAATAGGCACAGGTATCACAGATCCAGGAGCTGATAAAAATGAGCCACACCAGATATTTTCCCCAGCTCAGTTCTCGGGTCAGATAGATAAATGGAAACAGCACCCCCGGGTAAAATGCACAGAAAAAAGCAGTCATCACCTGGTCTGCATGGTATTTGGGAAAATGGAACACATAGACGAACATCACTGCCAGAAACATCAGGACAATTGCCCCGATTCCCCAGAGAAAGTTTTTGGAAAGCATCATCGCTGCGCCATACAGCACGATTCCGCAGCCTCCCATGATTTCCAGCAGCGTAAATTTGCCATCTTTTTCCACATGGCACGCCTTAATCAGCTCGCAGTAAGCCGTCAGGGAAAGCAGCAGACACACCGCTCCCAGAACAGGACCTCCACTGATCAGAAAAATCAGCGCCAGCACAACCAGCACAACGCTGCTGCCCAATCTCGTCCAGAACATCATTACTCCTCCTTCACCAGCCCATATCTTCTGTCTCTATGATTATATGCCTCAATCGCCTTTTCCAGCTCTGCCTTTGAAAAATCGGGCCACGCCACCGGTGTAAAATAAAACTCTGTGTAGGCCAGCTGCCACAACAGGAAATTGGAAATCCGAAGCTCATTGCAGGTGCGGATCAAAAGGTCTGGCTCCGGGATTCCTGCCGTATCCAGCGCAGCACTGATCTTTTCCTCGGTGATTTCCTCCGGTTGCAGGGTCCCTGCCTGTACCTGCTCTGCCAGATTCGTCACAGCGCGGCGGATTTCATCCCTGCCGCCGTAATTGATCGCAATCTGAAAATGCAGACCGGTGTTGTCCTTTGTCGCTTCCTCCAGCTCCGCAATCCGTTTGCGGATATCATCATCGAGCCCGGTCTTATCCCCGATCACGCGCACGCACATATTGTTCTGTGTTGCACGCTTTAAGCAGCTTTTCATATAATTGCGCAGAAGCGTCATCAGCGCGGATACTTCATCCTTGGGGCGATTCCAGTTTTCAGTGGAAAACGCATATACCGTCAGATAATGGATGCCCAAATTCCATGCATCCTCGCAGATCTGTTCTACGGTCTTTGCCCCCTGCACATGTCCGTAGTTGCGCGGCATGCCCTTTGCCTTTGCCCATCTGCCGTTTCCATCCAGAATAATCGCCACATGATTCGGAATATTCATTCTTTCTTTTCTCCTATCTGAGAGAAGGGGACAAGCCCAGCCTGCCCCCTTCTCCCTCACTATTCATGACAATATAATGCTTTCAGCGTGTACATTCCATTGTTCATCCTGGCAGAATGTACTTTTGTATCCGTTTTAAACGGTCATAATCTCTTTGGATTTTGCTTCTACCAGCTTGTCGATATCCTTGCCGAACTTGTCAGTCAGCTTCTGCAGCTGATCTTCCAACTCCTTGATTTCATCCTCAGAAACGTCTTCCTTGCCCAGCTTCTTTAAAAAATCATTGCCATCACGGCGGACATTGCGGACTGCAACCTTTGCGTCCTCGCCCTTTTTCTTAACGTCCTTTACCAGCGCTTTACGGCGTTCCTCTGTTACCTCCGGGAATACCAGACGGATCACATTACCATCGTTAGATGGGGTGATGCCGATATCGGACGCCATAATTGCTTTTTCGATTGCTTTGATCAGGGATTTTTCCCAGGGTGCAATCTGGATCATGCGGGGTTCGGGAACAGTTACATTGCCCACCTGCTGCAGCGGCGTGGGAGAACCGTAGTAATCCACACGGATTTTGTCCAGTACATGCGGGTTGGCACGTCCTGCACGGATTGTCATGAAATCTGCCTCCAGATATTCACAGGTCTTTTCCATTTTTGTTTCAAACTGCTGTAATCTCTCGTCCATCTTGTTCTCCTATCCTCCTTATACCGTTACCTTGGTGCCGGTAAAATCGCCCTTTACCGTGTTGACAATGCTGTCTTTTTCATTTAAACCAAATACCCACATCGGCATCTTATTATCTCTCGCAAGAATTGATGCAGTCATATCCACTACCTGCAGGTTTTTCGCGATTACCTCATGAATCGATACTTCGTCATACTTCTTTGCCGCCGGATTCTTCGCCGGATCGTCGTCATATACGCCATCAATCGCCTTAGCGAGCAGAATAACGTCCGCCTCTACCTCAATTGCGCGCAGCACAACGCCGGTATCTGTGGAAAAATACGGATGTCCCGTACCGCCTGCAAAAAATACGACCATTCCTTTTTCGAAATATTTGTTCGCGCGATCTTTGGAAAACAGCTTCGTAAAGGAACCGCACTCAAACGGTGTCAAAATGTTGGTCATCATGCCGACCGAACGGAAAATCTCAGAAACGTAGATGCAGTTCATCACTGTCGCTAGCATACCGATCTGATCCGCTTTGGTGCGGTCGATATGTTCGCTGGTACGTCCTCTCCAGAAGTTTCCTCCGCCGATCACGATGCCGACCTGAATGCCGTCATCCACCAGCTGTTTTACCTGAAGCGCTACTGCCCTGACGGTATCCTCGTCAAAGCCTTGCTTCTTTTCTCCTGCAAGCGCTTCACCGCTTAATTTTAATAATATTCTCTGCATCTTTTCACCTTCCGTAAAACCGTAATATTGGCTCTGCATCGCTTACAAAGCCTTCTGCAGACAGTATATCATAGAATACTGAGAACGAAAAGTGAAAAATCTCTAAAACTGTAGTTGCAGTTTTCTCGCAGCTTCTGACGGGCAATCCATACAACGGCGTGTATGCTCTGCGGATATTCTATTGTTATGAATAAAATGCTTTTCTTTTTTGAATTCATATGCTATAATGTATGTCATGCAGATGTAGTTCATCGGTAGAACATCAGCTTCCCAAGCTGAGGAGGCGGGTTCGATTCCCGTCATCTGCTTTTTGTATGCCCGAAAGCCTGTAAATTCAAGGCTTGACAGCCGTAAGGAGCTATAAGTCTTGTGGTTGGGAAAAAAACGGTGCGACCGTGAAGGTCACACCGTTTTTTTTTGCGTCCAATTGCAGATTCTGCGATTATGGGTTCTTCCCGGCGTTTCGGAGCAGGCGCGTCGGCCTATTGCCTACACAGTCCACTTTTGGGGACTTGGCGGTGGATTTCAAGGATACGGCGGTCAGCTAAGATCTTAAAGCCGGCATTCACGAAGTAAGTTATCGTCCTGTATGTTAAATAGACCACGTCTTAAAAGGTGTGTGCGTTCTTCATGTACTCTAAATAAAGACTGAACAGCACAGCACAGACGGGAACGCTGAACAGCATCCCTAAGATGCCGAATGCTTCGCCGCCGATCGTAACAGCCATCAGCACAAGCAATCCAGGAAGTCCGACAGACTTGCCGACTACCTTTGGGTAAATCAGATTTCCCTCAACCTGCTGTAAAATGAGTAAAAAGAGGATGAACCACAGCGCCTTGCCGGGTTCTGCCAGCAGAATCAAAAACGCACCAAGACCGCCGCCGATCCATGCGCCGAAAATCGGCACCAGCGCAGTGACAGCCACAAACGCGGAGACCGCACCGGCATACGGAATCCCAAGGATCAGCATTCCAAAGAAGCACAGAACGCCGATGATAACCGCTTCCGTAAGCTGTCCGCTGACAAAATTTGTGAAGGTCTGGTTTGTCAGAGCAGCAATGCTCAGAAGCCGCTGCGCCTTCTTTTGCGGAAAGACTGTCACAATGAGTTTTTTCAAATGTGCCGCAATGACTTCCTTCTTTGCAAGCAGATACAGTGCAAAGACAAGACCCAAAAAGACATCCACCAAAACCGACAGGACAGAGGTTGCCGCCCCCCATGTCACGGTGAGGATGCCGCTTTCCTCGTCGCTGATCAAGGTGGTGACCTTCTCAATCAACAGATCAGAATTTATGGCATATTCAGGCAGGATAATGTTATATTTTGCAGCAAACTGGACAACCCCTGCCCACCACCGCCCGATTTCCTCCACATAGACCGGAATGTTTTGGATAAACTCATCGCCGGATTCCCGCAGACTGGGGATCATCATAAACACTACGGCAAACAAAATTCCAAGAACGAGCACGGTGCTTATTGTCAGGCACACAGGGCGGGTCAGCTTTGCAGGAACCTTGCGGCAAGCCTTGTTCCAGCAGCATTCCAACGGTCGAAGGATTACGTTGATCAAAAATGCAATTGCTCCGCCGATCAGAAACGGAGTAAACAGCGCAAGCACCTTGCCGAAAAAACGCAAAACAGCGTCAAGGTTTACCAGCGCCCATGCAAATACAATCAGCAACACCAGCGCACGGGTGATATAACGAATGATCGTCTCGTCCGGCCAGTTACTTCCCTGCGGTGTAGGATTCCCGTTTCTGTTACCGACTGTGTTTTTCGTTTTTTTCTCCATGTTTTTCCTTTCCATGATAGTTTATTGTTCGCAGTCCAAACACAGGTCGCATTGCCTGACTGTAAGGAAGGATACCCTGTACGCACTCAGTTCGGAGACCGTGATCTCCAAATTCTGCACAACAAAGGAATCGCCCTTGGTAGGGACTCTATTCAGCTGCTCCATGACCCAGCCGCCGACAGAAACACTGTCCGATTCCAGCTTGATGTCAAAGAATTCCGTAAAATCCTCCAGGCTGACGGAGCAGTCCACGCGATAGGTATTCTCGTCCAGCTTTTCAAAATCTTCTTCCACCTCGTCGTGTTCGTCCCAAATTTCACCAACCAGTTCTTCCAGAATATCCTCCATCGTAACAATACCAAGCGTTCCGCCGAAATCATCTACGACCACGGCGATATGGGACTTCTGATGCTGGAGCATTTTCAAAATATCCCGGATTTTTGTGTACTGATAGACAAACAACGGTTTCGTCATGATCTCCGCAATGGGCTGATCCGTCATCTTGCCGTTGATATAGAAATCCTTCTGATGAAGAACGCCGACGATCTGATCAATGGTATCCCGGTAGACCAGCAGACGGGAAAAGCGGGACTGGGTAAAGGCTCTGGAAATTTCCTCATGACTCTTGTCGATGTCCACGGCTTCCAGGTCAATTCGATGGGTCAAAATTTCTGCCGCCGTCAGGTCACGGAATTCAAGTGCATTGCGCAGCAGCTCGCCTTCGTTTTCGTCAATTCCGCCGTCCTGCTCCACGTCCTCCATAAAAAGGAGCAGTTCCTCGTGGGACATTTTTGCATCGTCATCCGTCTTGAAGAAGCGGGAAACCAGCTTCTTCCACTGGGAAAAGAGGAAATTCAGCGGCGTCAGAATCAAAATCCAAAGGCGGATAAACGGAGCACTGAACAAAGCGAAACGTTCCGGGGTATCCTTTGCAACACTTTTGGGGGTGATCTCACCAAAAATCAAAACAACGATCGTTACGACGACCGTAGAAATTGTCGCGCCAATATCGCCGTAAAGCCCTACGAACAAAAGTGTGCCGATGGATGCCACCATGATATTCACGATATTGTTGCCGATCAGGATAGTAGAGATCAGCTTGTCATAGTTTTCAGACAGCTTGAGCGCCAGCGCTGCCCGCTTGTTTCCATTGTCCGCCAACACCTTGAGGCGGGTCTTATTCAGGGACGAGAACGCCGTTTCTGTGGCGCTGAAATAGGCGGACATGGCAATGCAGACCACCATTGCGAAAATACTTCCAAAATAATTCATTTCAAACTCCTTTATGTTCTGTTCCTACGATTATTTCATACAAAAAAGACACGTCTATACCCGATATCGCAGCAAAGGGCGTAGATATGTCACATACGAACAGACCATATAAGAGCGGCTGCCGTTATCGTCGCTACTGTCGTTTTCCACGGATTTCTTCCTCCTTTTTATTTAGTGTTTCCATCATAGCATTTTCGTGGTGTAGATTCAGTAAAGAAACAGATGCGGTACAATATCCTCCTGCGAGAAATCTTGAAGCGCTTCCGCTTATGCGGTATAATAATGCCGCAGTATCGTTCAGGAGAAACAGGATGAAGAACCGTCAACGACAAAAGGATATTCTATTTTCAATCCTAATTTTTTGCAGCGCCTTTGCTGTCAATTTGCTTATTCAGAAGCTCTTTACCACGCAGACACTGGTACCCATGATTTTTGTATTCAGCGTGTTTTTAATCTCGCTGAAAACCCACGGGTATTGCTATGGCATCATTTCGGCCATCGTCAGCGTGTTTGCGGTGAATTTTGCTTTCACCTATCCATACTACGCTTTTGACTTTTTTGTAGAAGAAAGCATCTTATCCGCTGTCATCATGCTGGTCGTCGCCATTTCCACCAGCACGCTTAACATTCGTATCCGCGATCAGGAGAAACTGCGCTCAGAAAATGAAAAAGAGAGAATGCGGGGCAATCTGCTGCGGGCGATCTCCCATGACCTGCGCACGCCCCTTACCTCCATATACGGGTCATCCTCCACACTGATTTCTAAGTATGATGCGCTGCCGAAGGAACAGCAGCTCAAGTTGCTGGGAGAAATTCAGGAAGACAGCGAATGGCTCATCCGCATGGTTGAGAATCTCCTGTCTGTCACAAGGATCGACGGCGCGAAGGTGGAGGTCGTGAAAACTCCCACCGTTCTTGATGAGCTGATCGACTCCGTTTTGATGAAGTTTTCTAAAAAGCATCCGAGTCAGAAGGTCATCACACAGATACCGGACGAGTTTGTGGACATTCCCATGGATTCTCTCCTTATTGAACAGGTGCTGCTGAATCTTCTGGAAAACGCTGTATTCCACGCAAAAGGCATGACAAAACTGATGCTTTCCGTTTCTCTCGCAGGAGACAAGGCGGTATTTGAGGTTGCTGACAACGGCTGCGGCATCCCGGAGGATGCACTTCAAAAGATTTTTACCGGGAGCTACGAAAAAATCGCTGCGCCGGTGGACGGGACACGCAGCAATATGGGGATCGGACTGTCTGTGTGCGCCGCCATCGTCAAGGCACACGGCAGTGACATTACCGCAAAAAACAAAAGTGGCGGCGGTGCGGTATTTAGCTTTGCTCTGGAAAGAGAGGGTGAGGACGATGGGCAATAACAAATTTAAGATCCTGATCGTAGAGGATGAAGCCAACATCCGAAGCTTCATTAAAGCAAATCTGGAAACCAGCGACTATCAGGTTCTCTGCGCGGAGACCTGTGCGCTCGGCATGATGATGTATGCTTCCCATCATCCGGACCTCATCATTCTGGATCTCGGCCTGCCGGATCGGGATGGCATGAGTTTGATTCAAGAGGTGCGAAAGACGGACACTGTGCCCATCATTGTGCTCTCCGCCCGTTCCAGCGAAAGGGACAAAGTGGAGGCGCTGGATCTTGGGGCAAATGATTATATCACCAAGCCCTTTGGCACGGAGGAATTGTTGGCTCGGATCCGGGCCGTTCTCCGCAGCCATCGACACAGCGAAGAGAATGAAAGTACTCCCGGCGGGAAATTCCGCTTTCAGGACTTGCTGATCGATTACGATACACGACAGGTTTTTGTAGGTAAAGAAGAGATCGACCTGACCCAGACGGAATACAACATCATGGCGTTCCTCTCCATTCACGCTGGAAAGGTGCTGACGTATACTGCGATCATCCATACTGTCTGGGGGTATTCTGACTACGGCAGCGTCAAGAAGCTGCAAGTCAACATGAAGAACATCCGCAAGAAAATGGGCGTGACACCCGGCGAAAAGCGCTATATCATCAATGAGCTTGGCGTCGGATACCGTATGCTGGCAGAGGATGAAATTACTGCGGATTCCTTTCTTTGATGAACATAAGTTGATTCTGCACAATTCCGGATCTGCAAAAGGCGTTTGGCGACGATCTTCTGGCATACTATGTTCACTATGTAAATTTCGGCATCAAAGAAAACCGAAAATATACGACCATTGACGCAACGACAAAAGCCGGCTTTACAGTCAGCGGAATGAACGGACAGATCCTTGCATCCCCCAGACTGATCGTCCCTTCCAGTGCGGACAACAGCTCTGTTTCGAACATCCTGTCCTCTTTGACCTTACCATCTTCTGCCGCTCCAACACCGGAGCCGACAACACCAGAACCGGAGGTCCCCTGCAATCATGAGTTCGACGGCAGGAAACAGATCACCGGAACAACTATGCACGGTCCCGTATGTGTCCTCTGTGGATATATCAACGAAGAACAGGCAGAAAGCTGTACCACTGATCATTATACCGCTGATGATTCTTCCCATAAAGAAATCTGTGGTGCATGCGGCGGCGTTATAAAAGAAGAATCCCATCTGTATACCTATACAACCGAGACTGCCGAAGACGGCGTGCGGATTCACAAGGGAACCTGTTCCGTGTGTGGACATACAATGGATGGCGCATGTGTATTTGATCCGGACGGTATCTGTGAGATCTGTGGTCAACCATGTACACATGAATACACCGTCGGGCAAAGTCTTGATGAATCCTATCATCAGCTGGTCTGTAAATTCTGCGGTCATACCGAAAAAGAAGAGCACCAAATTGGCGAATCTGCAGACAGTCAAAAATATTGCACCGCTTGCGGTTATTCCTTGAACGAATAAGTCTCAACGCCAACATCCAGAAAAGTCTTCCGTTTTTGCGGAGGACTTTTTTTGCAGCAAAAAACAAAACACCGCTTCCCCGTTTCAGAGGAGGCGGTGTTCCAAAGGAAACCACACGAATCAATTTAATTTGTTATTCGATCTAAAACTTAGCCTGTCGGCCATGCATCAAAGCTTGGGAGCTTTTTCAGACTGTAATGTTTCCTGTCTTGTTCCAACAGCCGCCGTGAATACAACTTCAACAACACCGCTGATAGAAGGAAGTGCAAAAGAAACTACATCGCCCTTAATAACAACAGGAAGCGCTACAAAGGTTCCGTCTGCTCTCTTGTACATTGCTCTGATGGTCTCATTTTCAGCAAGCTGGTATCCGCCCAGGATTTCTTTCAGGCTCTTTGCAATAGAGATAGAACCCTTGCTTGCTACCAGTTCACCCTTTGAATTCGTCAGATAAACATTTCTGCTGCACAGGTATTTTACCTTGCCTTCCCGATTCAGCAGGGAAATGTTTTTCTCACCACTCTTGTTGATGATTTTGACCTTTTTTGCAGTCAAAGCCTTTGTCAGTTCGCTGGCAGATGTTGTCGTTTCTGCTACAGTTGTAGGAGCTACAACCAGCTGAACGGAAGCCGCATCCAATGCCTGGTTTCCTTTTGCAGTTGCGAATGTTGTTCCAACTGCTACTGCACTAGTCGCGCTGGCTACACCGCTGACAGTCGACTCAGCGGTTCCAGCTGTTGCTGTTGCAACAGACTGATCAACGGTTACCTGACTAACAGGCGTATTACCTGTATTCAGAGACGGGCTGGGAGCTGCAAATGCTGTCATGCTCATAGAGCATGCGAGTACAAGTGAAAGAACAATTGCCATTTTCTTTTTCATGTCAATCATCCCCCTTTCGTAAAATTGTGTGGCTTCTGTTTTTATATTAACAGGCGGTGTCCCGTCTGCCAATACCGTTTTATCCGGCGTGCAGGTCAATCCGCCGCCTCTTCATAAAATACGTCCAGCACCAGTTCATACAGTGCTGTTTCATCGGGATAAAATTCTTCGAATTTTTCTCCCATTTTGACCGTTCCCGTCATGAAATAAAAATCGTCGTCCCCAAAGCTGTAGGACAGCGCCTGACCTGCCAGGTAAACTGCTTCATCCGCAGTCACATCCGTTACCATGTACGGTGTAATCTGTGTATACAATTGCAAAGGAAGCGTCATATCCTGCTTCATCGCTTCTTTTGCCTGAAGGATAAATTTCTTCAAATACTGCTTTTGACGCTCCAGGCGTGCTTCTGCACTCTGTTCCTGCGCCGTATCGCGATAATGAATAAACTGGTACGCCGCATCGCCCTCTAAATGCACCTCGGCTCCGGTTGTCCAGCCCTTTTCCAGTCCGTTTGCAGATTCCGGAATCACGACGTCCACACCGCCGACCGCATCGTTTAACTTCGATACAACCGACATGTTCAGTGCGCAATAACCGTGGATCGGAAGACCATAGAACAGATTGGAAACTGCATCCAGGCTGTTTTCGCAGCTTTCTTCCAGACCGTCCCCGTAAGCGTGGGAAAGTGCAATCTGTGCAGTCTGTCTTCCGGAATATCTCCCGTTCTTATCATACACATTCATAGAAGCCATGGTATCGCGGTTGATTCCGATCACGCTGATCTTTTTCTCTCCCGGGTCGAGTACAGCCAGAAACAGTGCATCCGCCTGGCCGCCCTTAAAGAGATTGGAAGAAGCCTTTACTTCTCCATTTTTATCAATTCCTAAAAACAAAAAGGTCAGAATATCCTTTTTGTAGGTATAAACCTTTCCATGATACCGGATGCTTCCCGCCTCCAGCATCATCTCGCTTTCCGCTTCCGATTCAGCCTGCTGCATCAGCTCCGGTATCGCTTCCTGTTTTTGGGAAAGCCTGCTCTGACCGCTGTAGTTCATCCACAGCCACCCTGCCGATACAGTAATTCCAAGTAACAGAAGCACAAGTAACAAAATCAAGAAAAAAAGACCAACTTTTGAAATTGCGGAACGCTTTTTCGTCCTTTTTTTCCTGCGTTTTCTCTTTTTCTGCTCCATTACTGTCCCTCAACCAAAACTGCCTGCACCAGATACCTCTGATCCGGCTCGCCGCTCACACCGGTTTCCAGCGTAATCAGCTTGTCATCCTCCGTCACATCCATCGTATCATCGATAAAAGCATCGATCTGACGGATGGAAAAGACTTCTTCCAGATAATTGCGGAAAATAATCGGATCTGAAAAATCATATGCGGCAATCAGATGCCTGTCGTCATACGGATATGCTGCAAAAATGCGGTAGACAAGCATCTTCTCCGGCAGATAAATCCGCACTTCCCGATTTTCATCAAAAAAAGTACGATCCTGATACTCATGAAGCTTTTCAAAACGATCCAAGGTGTTATGTCCGTAAATTACGGTATTGCCATCAGAAAAATCTATATCGTTGGCTGTCTCTGTATAAATTGCCCCATCTTCCGCCTCTTCCTTTGCAGCGTTATGGGTTAGATAATATTCATCGTCTATGCTGCTCTGCAGAATTGGCTGGCTGATGCCCGTTCCAGGAATTTCCAGCCACGCATATGCATCTGCATTCAACGCACAGAGTTCGTTCAATTTCAAAGGAATTTCTGCATCCGACTGCAGAACCGCTTCCACCTGTGCTGCGTCCACTGCTGCCTCTGCTTCTTCGATAGAAGTTTCCTCTGCAGGGCTGCTCTGCGTTATCGTCTCAGCGCCTGCCGTATCCGCCGTCTCCGGATTCGAAGAGCTGCATCCGGACAGCGTTACTCCAAAAACACAGATGCCTGTCAGAATTCCTCTCAACAGCCCGTTACAGGCTGCCGGTTTTCTTTTTTTCAAATTCTCCTCACATTCTGCCGCAATACGCAGCCAAATACCCAGGCAACAATAGAATGCACGCTCTGCGAGCATTCTATTGTCATGAATAAAATGCACACTTTGGGAACACTCTATTGATATGAATCATTAAAAACTGTCTTTTATCTGGCGCCCTTTTGTGTAAAGACCTCCAGGAAAGTTTTCAATAAAATCTTAATGTCCAGCCAGAAAGACCAGTTATCGATATACTCTACATCCAGCTTTACAATTTCTTCGAAATCCGTTATGTCGCTGCGCCCGCTCACCTGCCACATTCCGGTCAGACCGGGACGAAAGCTCAAGCGTTTCTTATGATATGGGCTGTACTGCGCAAACTCATCCAACGTCGGCGGACGGGTTCCCACAAGGCTCATATCGCCCTTTAAAATATTGATAAACTGCGGAAATTCATCCAGGCTCGTCTTCCGTAAGAAATCCCCCGTCTTTGTAATCCGCGGATCATTTTCCATCTTGAACATCAGGCCGTTCATTTCATTCTGCGCCATCAGTTCTTTTTTGCGCTCTTCCGCATCCGCATACATGGAACGGAATTTGTACATTTTAAAAATTCTGCCGTTGCGTCCAACCCGTTTCTGTGCAAAGAAAATCGGTCCAGGAGACTCCAGCTTGATCATCGGCCCGACGATCACCGTCAATATTCCTAAAAATACACAGCCGACCAGCGCTCCGACCAGATCCAGCAGCCGCTTCATCGCCAGCTGCCCAACCGGTACAAAACGATTCGCATAGGTAATCGTATAAAAGCGCCCAAACTGCGTCAGAGCTTTCTGGCTCGCACCGGACAGCTCTGGAACAGGAATCCGGTAATGAATCGTCAGTCCCATTTCTGCCAGCGTTTCCAAAACATGCTTCATCTCTTTGCTCTGGGTATCCGCAACTGCAACGATCACTTCATCCAGGGACGCGCTTTTACAGTAATCGATCAGATCATCTGCCCCAGCTACGACCGACATTCCGCCGACCTCGCCATTTTCCGGTTTCTCGCCCAGAAATGCCAGTCCGCAGAACTCATAGCTGTAATCCTTAAAATTTTTCATATCCATGACGAGCGGCACTGCGAACACATCGTCCGCAACCAACAGCGTCTTCCTGCTCTCCCGAAAAATCCGATACAAAGACGGCAGACATTTTTTCCAGAGCTGGTGCACAATCAGCATCAGGATACAGTCAATCAGAAGAAAATAGAAGAACACCAGACGCGAGTAAGCATCCAGCAGTCCCATAAAATACAGTACAACCGCCGCGCCCGCAAAACTGATTGCATTATTGCGAATCACACACATGCATTCATGCAGCGGTCCCCGCAGCATCATGTTCCGGTACAGGCTGCCAAACAGGTTCATTGCCAGAAAAACGACAAGCACTGCTCCGAGCAAAAGACCGAAATCCATCCGGGCATCATCGCTCTCAAACAGCCGACCATTTCGAATATAGTTTGCCAGAATCAGGCTCACGACAATCGTCAGACAGTCCAGCAGCAAAATCATCAGATTCTGCAGATTCGATCTTCTCTGATACATTTTTACAGTCCTTCCATTTGATTGTAAAAGCTAGTTATATATTTTACACGGTTTTAAACTGCAATGCAATTCCGTGAAAACGTACTTTTCCGGCAGCAATAAACTTCAGAAAACCAGGTTCCTCCGGGTTGGAATTTATAAACAAGGGATCCTTCATACGCTCTTTTCCTGCGGTTTCTGGTAGGCAGCAATTTCCCAGCGAAACGGAATTTTCTATTTTCTTTACAGCTTGCTCACAATCCGATTGCGGATTTTGCGGGTCATGGAAAACGTGCCTGCGTCCACCTTCTGCATCCCCATCAGGATGGTCGTCTTTTCATTCGGCAGGTTTGCAAAGTAAACACCCAGCCAGCCGTCCCAGCCATATTCATCCTGCATTGCAAGATAGCCGCACTGCGCCGGATTTTTGCAGACGCGCATCAGGTTGCCGTAGCTGTAGCCGTCCAGTCCGACCCATTCAGAAAATACCTTCTGAGAAACCGGCATCAGCTCCGGACTGGTAAAATACTTCGTCGTCTTTTCGCTCAGCACCCGCACGCCGTTTAAGCTTCCGCCCTGCATCAGCATCTGTGCAAATTTCATATAATCATCCAGCGTCGAAGCAAGTCCCGCACCGCCCGACTCAAAGGCAGGGGACTTTTCCATCCGGTTTGCAACGACCAGATGATCCTGCGTATAGCGCTTCAGTACGTTTTGACCATTTTGGTCAATTTCAGTCTGGTAGACTGCCGCCAGACGGTCCTGCTTTTCCTCCGGTACCCAAAACGCCGTATCCTTCATTCCAAGCGGCTCGAAAATTTCTTCTTGCAAAAATTCCCCGAACCGTTTGCCGGACGCAGCTTCAATAACCGCACCGAGCACATCTGCAGAGGAACCGTACTGCCAGCCCTGCCCGGGCGCATAAAGCAGCGGGCACTTTGCCAGTGCATCCGCCACATTTCTTGTCGTCATCGCCTCTGGTGTATGCATCCGTTCCTTTCCCTCTTCGAAAACGTGCTCATACATCCGCCCCGGCTCCGTCGTCGTATCGCCATAAATCAGCCCCGACGTCATCCGTAAAAGATCGACAACCAGCATCTCCCGTTCTCCGGGCAAAAGCGCTTCGCATCTGCCGTTGCGCCAGATTTTTTGTTCGCGGAATGCAGGCAGGTATTCTGCAACCGGCTGATACAGATCCAGCTTGCCGCGCTCCATCAAAATCATCGCAGCCGCTCCGGTAACCGGTTTCGTCTGGGAATATAACCGAAAAATCGTATCGCGCTTCATCACACGTCCATTTTCGATATCCGCCATGCCTTCCTGGCAGTCGCAGATTTCTTTTCCATCCTGCACCGCCAGCACTGTCACACCCGCTACACTGTTGTCGCCGATGTATTCTTTCATAATCTCCCTTACTTCTTTTGAAAGTCCCTTCATCCCCGTCTTCTCCCTTCTGAAGTATACAGCTTTTCGTGCGATACACGCCACTTTTCAGGCTGTTTCCACCTGCTTTGTTTTCTTTTTATCCGGAAGCTGTACGCAGATCACCGCTGCAAACATGAGTGCGCAGCCCAAAAGCTCCCTCGCCGAAAGCTTCTGTCCCAGAATCACCCAGCCTGCCAGCACGGAAAAAACAGATTCCATGCTCAAAAGCAGGGATGCCGCTGTTGGCTCCACTTTTTTCTGTCCGACAACCTGAAGCGTATACCCAACGCCGCTGGACAGAACGCCCGCGTATAAAACCGGCACGATTCCGGCAAACAATGCATTCCAGGACGGATGCTCCGTCAAAAACGCAAGCACCAGACAGATGACGCCGCTCGTCAGAAACTGCAGACACGAAAGCTTTACGCCATCCACCTGCTCTGCAAAATGATCCACCACCAGAATATGAATGGAAAATACAAACGCGCAGCCAATCACCAGCGCATCCCCCAGTCCGATCCGAACGCTTCCGGAAATACATAGAAGATACATTCCGATTAACGCAACCACAACGCTGCACCATACCTTCACACCTGGAATTCGGCGCACAAAAATCCCGAGCAGCGGCACGATAACGATATAGAGCGTCGTCAGGAATCCTGCTTTTCCCACTGACGTATACCGGATACCAAACTGCTGCAGAAGGCTTGCCGCACACAGCGCGATACCGCAGCATACGCCGCCAGGCAAAAGCGCGCCGAATTTCTTTTTTTTCGCAGGAGCTCCTGTTGCGCCTTTTTTTGCTTCCATCCGTTCTTTTGTCCAGATCACCGGCAGGAGCACAATGCCGCCAATGAAAAAACGGGCTGCATTAAACGTACACGGCCCCATGTAATCCATTCCAACACTCTGCGCCACAAAGGCAATGCCCCAGATAAATGCGGCAAGAAGCAGCAAAAAGCCGCTCCGCACAGATTCAAACTGCTGTTTCAATTGTCTTGTCCCCTGTTGTCACTTCGGCAGTCTTGCCGCAATCTCTGCAACAATCTCCCGAATACTTTTGTTTTCACAGTCCACTGTAATGTCCGCATAACGCTCGTATAGCGGGACACGCTCATCGTAAAGCTGCTGCAGCGTCTGTCCCTCCCGCAGCGTAATGCCGCGTTTGCGCAGATCGCCCAGACGCGCTGCGATCGATTCGCACGACAGCTTCAGATAGATTACAACACCGATTTTTTTCAGATGCTGCATGGCTTCCCGCCCATAAATCACGCTGCCGCCGGTCGCAATGACAGAATGCTTGACTGCCAGATCCGCATTGATCCGGTTTTCCACCTGCCGGAAACCGTCGTCACCCTGCTGTTCGATGATCTCATGCAGTAAAAGTCCGGTTTGCTCCTGAATGACCAGATCGGAATCCACGAAATGATATCCCTGCTGCTTTGCAAGCACGACACCGACCGTGCTTTTTCCTGCGCCGGGCATGCCAATCAGTATCAGATTTTTCATAGGATTATTCCCCTAAATAAGCGACTACTTCTACTTCACATAAAACATCCTTGGGAAGCTTTTTCACTGCAACACAGCTTCTTGCGGGCTTTCCGGTAAAATATTTTTCGTATACTGCGTTGAATGCAGCGAAATCGCCCATATCATCCAAAAAGCAGGTTGTCTTTACCACATGGGTATAGTCGGTTCCGGCCTCTGCCAAAATTGCGCCGATATTTTTCATGACCTGCTCTGTCTGCGCCTCGATGCCTTCCGCTTCGATCGCTCCGTTTGCCGGGTTGATCGGAATCTGTCCGGATGCAAATAAGAAATCTCCTGCAACGATCGCCTGAGAATAAGGTCCGATTGCAGCCGGTGCTTTCACAGTTGAAATTACTTTAAACATGTCTTTTTCCTCCTCTGGGTACGTCCCGTTTCGGGGCTTTCGTTTTTTAGTATAGCACGCTTTTTCCTGTACTGTCACTCCGAAAATGCCACAGTCACATAAAATCCCCTTGGATTTTCTACAACGCTCGTCACATCGCCCTCCCTCGCGAGCAAACGCTCCCGAAACGGATAATTGCCCGACATCGCAAGGGACGGATCGATCGTATAATAATAATTGCTCGGAAGTACGCCCTCCGTCACGGTCACATGGTCGCCCTCTTTTAACAGGCCTGGACGCTCCATTTTAAACTCCATCATTCTGACACCCATACTTCGCCTTCTTTCTGTGCAAGCCTGCTTTCGAAACACAATGGCTGCACACTTTTTCCCCGCACAAGCCTCATGTCATAAGCTGTCAGCCGCCAACCCTACATGCCTTTCCTTTCAGACGCTGTTTCTGCATCGTCCGAGGTACTTACCGCATACGCTGCATACCGCCCGGCGTCGCTTTCTTTACACGACACGGAAATCAGCACGCCGTCTGCCTCATAGGAAATGCTGCGCACAAGCGCCTGCTCCTGCAGCCTCGAAACCGCCGCACCATCCGTATACGGAATCAAAAACGTGCATTCCCGGTAATCGCCAAACAGCTTCTTCTGAATCAGCTCCAGCAATTCGGCAAGCCCAATTCCCTGCTTCGCAGACAGATAAATCCGATCGCCTGAAACTTTGGGAAGCTCGCTTTCTTCCATCACGAGATCGGCTTTATTCATCACATACAGACAGGGAATCTGTCCCGCCTGCAGTTCTTTTAATGTCTCCTGCGTCACCTCCATCTGCTCCCGGTGATGCGGATCGGAAAAATCCACCACCTGCAGCAGCAGATCTGCCGTGCATGCTTCTTCCAGCGTGGAGCGGAATGCCTTGACCAGCGTATGCGGCAGCTGGCTGATAAACCCTACCGTATCCGACAGCAGAAAATCACGGTTGTCTCCGGGGCTGATTCTGCGCACCGTCGTATCCAGCGTGGCGAACAGCATATCCTTTTCCAGAACCTTTTTCTCCGTGTCGCCCATCCAGATGTCCAACATTTTATTCATCAGCGTCGACTTACCCGCGTTTGTATAGCCTACCAGAGCCACCGACGGCAGTTCGCTTTCTTTCCGGCGCTTGCGCTGTGTCTCCCGGTCCTTTTCCATGACCTTTAATTCCCGGTTCAGCTCGCTGATACGCTTTTCAATCCTTCTGCGGTCGAGCTCCAGCTTCTTTTCACCGGCACCCTTGTTGGAAAGACCACCGCCGGCACCGGCACCGCCGCCCGCTCCGGCGCCGCCGCCCTGTCTGGAAAGCGCATCCCGCATTCCGACCAGACGCGGCAGAAGATACTGCAGATTCGCACTTTCGACCTGCAGACGGGCTTCTTTTGTCCGAGCGCGCCTGTCAAAAATTTCCAGAATCAGGTTCGTCCGATCCCAGACCGGAACCTCCAGCTGATTCTGCAGGTTTCTCTGTTGGGACGGTGTCAGGGAGTTGTCAAAAATCACGCAGTCTGCATCCAGCATGGAAACCAGATTTTTGACCTCTTCCACCTTTCCTGTCCCGATATAAAAGGCATTATTGACCATCGGAAGATTCTGCACAACCTGCGCCGCTGCTTCGATCTCACACGCCTCCGCAAGGTTTTCCAGCTCCTCCATCGAATGGTCAAAATCCAGATTTTCGTTTAGATTAACCCCTACTAATATTGCTTTCTGCATTGATACCTCCTGTTCAGTTTTTTGTTTAGGTGCTTTGTCCACCGTCCAGCTTCCGGATCAGGACGATATAAACCGGAATCAGTAAGGAAAGGGCGGTCAGCCATGCAAATGGAGTTGCAAAGCAGACGGCACGGTAGCCAAACGGAACGGACAACACAGACGCACACAGAATTCTCGCAGCCAGCTCAATCACACAGGCTGCAAACGGTGCCCAGGTATTGCCCACGCTCTGGATCGCGGTGCGGTAAACAAGCAGCGCCCCCAGAAAGAAATAAAACGGCACAACCGTAAACAGATAATCTTTGGAATACTGCATGATTTCCGCCGTCGGGTTTGTGACAAACATCGGGACAACGAAGCTCTGTCCCAGTAAAAGCAGCGCTCCCATCGCAAAATTCATCGCCGTCAGCATTAAAAAGCAATGCCATACGCCTTTTTTGATCCGGTCCATTTTGCCTGCACCATAGTTTTGCGCAACATAGTTGGCGATGCCGATTCCGACCGCGTTATCCACTAAAACGGAGAGCTGATCCACCTTGTTTGCCGCCGTATAGCCTGCAATCGCACTCGTACCGATCCGGTTGACCGCCGCCTGCATCGCAAGCTGACCGATACACATGACGGACATCTGGAATCCCATCGGGAATCCGACTTTTAAATGACGCCATGCCGTCTCTGCAGAAAACCGCCATTCTCTCGCAGAAAGATGCAGGATTGTAAAACGTTTCAGCGCAAACACAATGCACAATGCCGCGGAAATTGCCTGCGCCAGCACGGTCGCCCATGCAGCTCCCGCCACGTCCATGTCGAACGGAACGATAAATACCACGTCCAGCACAACATTTAACAGCGAAGAAAAAATCAGAAAATACAGCGGTGTCCGGGAATCTCCCAACGCGCGCAGAATATTGGAAATCATATTATAAAAGACCGTAGCGCCGTTTCCCAGAAAGATAATAAACAGGTAGGTATACGTCCGGTCGTAAATATCCACCGGCGTGTTTAACATCCGCAGAATCGGATGCACCATGCTACAGCACAGAACCGTCAATACGATTGTAAACAGCGCGCTGATCCATACAGACGCCGATACGGATTCGCGTACCTGCTTTTCATTTCCCGCGCCGAATGCCTGTCCCAGTAAAATTCCACATCCGCCGGTCAGTCCCTGAATGAAGCACAGCACAAAATATACGATCGTCGCCGTCGCCCCGACCGCAGCCAGCGCATCCGCCCCCAGCGTCCTTCCGACAATCATACTGTCTGCCAGTGTATAGAACAGCTGGAACAGATTTCCGCCGATTACCGGCAGTGAAAACCCGGCAATCACCTTCCAGGGAGTTCCCCGGGTCAAATCTTTTGTCCTGTCCTTTGCCATCTTCTTTTGCTCCTGTTATAAGGTATCAAAAGATGCCTTGCGGATTTTTCACCTACGCATCCCGGCATCTAATCAGCCCTTATTGTATAGTAGGTTTTCCGGTTTGTACAGTTCTTTTTTGGTATGAAATTCATAAATGAACCAATACTGTTCTCAGAAACGTTTTCGAAAGGGAGATTAGAAAATTACCATGAATAAAACGACTGAAACTTCTTTCTGTTCCCGCCCTGCAGCACTGTTTGCCTGCGGCAGGCAGAGCATCCGTCTTCCTGTCCCGGTCTATATCCGCTCCAGCGCCTCTGTCGTCGGCAGCCGAGAAAAGCAGGGACCGCTCGGGGAGCTGTTTGACTTTGCAGGAGAAGACGACCTGTTTGGCTGCGATACCTGGGAGGATGCGGAAAGCAGTCTGCAGCGCGACGCCCTGCATCTGGCGCTCCAAAAGGCTGGACTGCATTCCACGGATATCCGATATCTTTTTGCAGGTGACCTGCTCGGACAGAGTATCGCCACAAGCTTTGGGCTGATGCAGTATGAGCGCCCGCTTTTCGGGCTCTACGGCGCCTGCTCCACCTGCGGGCTGTCGCTCACACTCGCGAGCCTCGCCGTTTCCGGCAGCTTTGCGGATTTTGCCGCCTGCGTCACAAGCAGCCATTTCGCCAGCGCAGAAAAAGAATTCCGTTTTCCGCTCGGCTACGGCAACCAGCGGCCGCTTTCCGCCTCCTGGACTGTGACCGGAAGCGGTGCGTTCATCCTCGCAAACGCTCCGTCCGGTCATGATCGTGCGATGATCACAGGCCTTACGCCCGGAAAGATTGTCGATTACGGTCTGCGGGATTCCATGAACATGGGCGCCTGCATGGCTCCCGCCGCCGCGGACACCATCCGGCAGCATTTTCAAGATTTCGGCACTTCACCGGACGATTATGACAAAATTGTAACCGGTGATCTCGGAAAAGTCGGACAGCGCGTCCTCTTAGACCTTTTACAGACCTCCGGTATCGACCTTGGGGAGCGCCACATGGACTGCGGCATTGAAATTTACGACTGCAAAAAGCAGGACACCCACGCGGGTGGCTCCGGCTGCGGCTGCAGCGCTTCCGTTCTGTCCGCATTTTTGTTAAAGCAGCTTTCCGAAAAAAAGTGGAAGCGGATTCTATTCGTCCCCACCGGCGCGCTGCTTTCCAAAACGAGCTACAACGAGGGGCAGAGCGTCCCAGGCATCGCCCACGCGCTCCTGCTGGAAGCAATCTGAGCGTCGCACGGGTGCGCATCCTAAGCGGAGCGTTTTTATTTCATAGGACGCATTTTCCTATGAAATGAAAAAAGGCTCCCGCCCGCAGCACAATACTGCAGGCAGGAGCCTTTTTCTTCCTATTTTTCAACGCTGAAACCAGCGTTTTTTACGATGCTTCGTATTCAGGCTTCGAAGTGCCTTGCCTGCTCAGCTGCGGCTCATTTTCTCAAACCTGGGCAACGTCCTTCATAGAGAAGCTCATTCTGCCCATCTTGTCCTTGCCGAGGCAGACAACGGTAACCTGGTCGCCCAGAGTCAGGACATCTTCCACGCGGTCGATGCGCTCTTTTGCGATCTTGGAGATGTGAACCATGCCTTCCTTGCCAGGTGCGAACTCAACGAATGCGCCGAACTCCTTGATGCTGACAACCTTGCCCTTGAAGATCTGTCCAGCCTGGAACTCGGTGGTGATGATTTTGATCATCTCGATGGCTTTGTCCATCATTTCCTTATCCGTACCGCATACGGAAACGCTGCCGTCATCTGTGATATCGATCTTTACACCGGTGCGGGCAATGATCTCGTTAATGGTCTTGCCTCTCTGACCAACAACATCACCGATCTTCTCAGGATCGATCTTGATGGAAATGATCTTCGGTGCATATTTACCAACCTCTGCTCTCGGATGTGCGATGCAGGGAGTCATGATCTCGTTGATGATATATTCTCTTGCTTCTTTGGTTCTTGCAATCGCCTCTTCTACAATCGGTCTTGTCAGGCCGTGGATCTTGATATCCATCTGAATTGCGGTGATACCGTCATGGGTACCTGCTACCTTGAAGTCCATATCGCCGAAGAAGTCTTCCAGGCCCTGGATATCGGTCAGGACGATATAATCATCATCGGTATCGCCGGTAACCAGACCACAGGAAATACCAGCAACCTGCTTCTTGATCGGAACACCCGCTGCCATCAGAGACAGTGTAGATGCGCAGACAGAAGCCTGAGAGGTAGAACCGTTGGATTCGAAGGTCTCGGATACGGTACGGATTGCATAAGGGAATTCCTCTTCCGAAGGAATTACCGGGCACAGAGCCTTCTCAGCCAGTGCACCATGACCGATTTCACGACGTCCGGGACCTCTGGAGGGCTTTGTCTCGCCTACAGAGTAGGACGGGAAGTTATAATGATGCATGTAACGCTTCGATACTTCGTTTTCATCCAGGCCATCCAGCTTCTGAACCTCAGACAGAGGAGCCAGCGTACAGATGTTGCAGATCTGAGTCTGTCCACGGGTAAACATTGCGGAACCGTGTACTCTCGGAATGATATCTACTTCTGCAGCCAGAGGACGGATCTGTGTAATTGCACGACCGTCAGGACGCTTGTGGTCCTTTAAGATCATCTTGCGGACGGTCTTTTTCTGGTACTGATAAACAGCCTCACCTAAAACAGCCAGCCATTCTTCTCTATCAGCAAAAGCCTCTTCCAGACGTGCTGTAATCTGACGGATATTCTCCTCACGAACCTGCTTTACGTCGGTAAAGACTGCCTGTTCCATCTCTTCGGGAGGAACGATCTCTTTCATCGCATCGAACAGCTCCTGCGGAACTGCGCAGCTGGTGTAGGAATGCTTCGGCTTGCCTACTTCTGCAACGATCTTGTTGATGAACTCAATCAGGGTCTGGTTTACGTCATGGGCTTTGTAGATTGCATCGATCATGACAGCTTCCGGAACTTCGTTTGCACCGGCCTCGATCATGATAACCTTTTCGCTTGTGGAAGCGACAGTCAGCTGCAAATCGCCCTTTTTCCACTGTTCCTGAGAAGGGTTGATAATAAACTCCCCGTCGATCATGCCAACCTGTGTCATTGCGCAGGGACCGGCAAACGGAATATCGGAAATGCAGGTTGCAATCGCAGAACCGATCATTGCCACCAGCTCGGGACGACACTCGGGATCTACGGACAGAACCAGGTTATTTAAGGTAACGTCGTTTCTGTAATCCTTCGGAAACAGAGGACGCATCGGGCGGTCGATAACACGGCTGGTCAGAACGGAGTTCTCGCTCGCCTTGCCTTCTCTCTTGTTGAAGCCGCCGGGGATTTTGCCTACTGCATAGAGCTTCTCTTCAAATTCAACGGACAGGGGGAAGAAATCGATTCCCTCTCTGGGCTTCTCACTTGCAGTTGCAGTGGAAAGCACGGTTGTCTCGCCATAGTGCATAAATGCAGCGCCATTTGCCTGTGCCGCTACACGGCCTACGTCTACGCTTAACGTACGTCCGGCCAGTTCCATGGAAAATGTCTTGTACATTCTGTCTCTCCTTTTCTTTTACCTTGTTGGAAATTGTTCCGAAAACGCTTCGGATGATGGAAAAAGCGAAAGACAAAGCTGCCGAAACTACTGAAAAACACACTGGCTTCAATGCGCTTGTCAGTGGTCTCGGAATTGCTCCGGTATTCGCTTTTTACATCGTGTGCAACACCCTGTCTGCTTACAACAGTCCCGGCAAAACACCTTTGTGCCACCGGTTCTTTTGCAGCTGCAGCATATCGCACGAAAAACAGGGCAGAAAGCTGTACGGCTTCCGCCCTGTCTCCAAGTCTTACTTTCTGATGCCCAGTCTCTCGATCAGGGAACGATATCTCTCGATGTCATTCTTCTTCAGATAGTCCAGCAGACCACGTCTCTGACCTACCATCTGCAGCAGACCACGTCTGGAATGATGATCCTTCGGGTTGCTCTTTAAGTGCTCGGTCAGCTCCTGGATTCTTGCTGTCAGGACTGCAACCTGAACTTCCGGTGAACCTGTGTCGCCTTCGGTTCTTGCATACTCTTTGATGATTGCTGTTTTCCTCTCTTTGGAAATCATGGGTAAATCCTCCTTTAAATGTTAACCGCCTGGTACTAAGATATGGGTCGGAGTGTCCCAAGCCTGAGCACCGGCTGAATTCATACCTAATGACTATATCATAAAAAAATGGGGCTGTAAATACTATTTTCCGGAATTTATTCAGATTGTGACTGTATCACGCTGCCACAAAACAGCCCCTTTTTACGACAGCACCCGTCTGACGGAGTAAGGTGTCCGATAGGATACGTTTGAAATTTTAATGCCCGTTCTGGGGTTGCTGGCGTGGATAACCTGTCCGCCGCCGATATAGATTGCGACGTGGTTGATTTTGCCATTTTTCGCATAAAATACCAGATCGCCCGGCTGTGCTTCCGAAAGGCTGACCTTCTTGCCGCACTGTGCCTGGCTTCCGGAATGATGCGGCAGGCTCACACCATATTTCTTCATAATGCTCAGGACAAAGCCCGAGCAGTCCGCACCCTTTGTCAGGCTCGTACCGCCCCAGACGTAAGGGTTTCCAAGAAACTGCTTCGCGTAGTTGACGAGATCGACCCGGATGTCAGAAACACCCTGACCGTATTTCAATTCTGTCAGGCTGACCGCTTTTTCCAGCTTCTTTGCGATATCCACATAATCTGCGGAAACATACGCTGCTTCATCATCCAGCATGATCTTAACCCAATCGTCCTGAATGTCCACAACCTCAAGCTCTTCTCCCTCCGCTACCAGTGTAATGACCGGCGCATCCAGACTTCCCTCTTCCCGCACGCGTAAGCCTCCGGAATTGCAGACCGCCATGTTCGTCGCCTCTTTGTCCGCAAGATTTCTTGCTTCCTCTCCGGTCACCATATAGTCCGCCCTGACATACCCCGTCACTTTACCGGATTTGATCTTATACCAGCCATTTTCTTCGGAAAGCACGTCCGCGCCGCCGTTTTTTGGAAGCTTACCCACCAGCTCCCCGTTTTCAGACGGATCTTTACGGATATTCAGATAGTCATTGACCTTCGCAACGCCAAGATTTTCATAGCCGTAAATCTTTTTGCGCGTCTCTTTGGCATTCTGCGCCGCCTCAAGGCACGCTTCCGGATCCATGGATTCCTCCAGAAGCCCGCCGACGCCCATAGACTGCCCTGCGGAGTGAACGTTGCTCCCTGTAAAACCTGCATTCACTGTCATCCCTGCAGACAATACACAGAGCACAACAGTCAGTCCAAGTTTTTTCCAAATCTGCATTCAAATCCTCCTTCGTATTCTGACGGCGCAGGTGCAAAAACGTCTGCATCTGCGCGCCGACACTACTGCCCGGCAGCGCCAGGCGTGCTGCTCTAGCTTTACCGCGCGCCCGCCGCGATATCCCTCTGCAGCTGCTCCTTTAATTCCTCCACGTCAGCAAATTTTTGTTCCGGGCGCTCAAAGGTCAACAGGCGCACCGTGATAAAGCTGTCGTAAATATCCTCTGAAAAATCATAGATATAGGTTTCCACGCTCATCGGCGGGTGGTCGCCATGCTCCACGGTCGGTTTGACGCCGACATTGGTCAGCCCTTTAAAAACACCACTGCTGCATTCCACCTCCGAGCGGTACACGCCGTTTGGCGGCAAAAGCTTGTCTGCAGGAGGCATCAGGTTGACGGTGGGAAATCCCAATGTACGCCCTAACTGTCTGCCGTGCACAACCGTTCCCATCACCGCATAGGGCGCGCCGAGCAGTCTTGCTGCCTCTTGCATCTTTCCTGCTTCCACTGCCTGACGGACACGGGTTGAACTGATTTCTTCCCCGTCCTCAAGCACCTTGTCGATGATCTTTACCTCGTAGCCGTACGCTTCTGCGCGCGCCTTTAACAGCTTGCAGTCCCCTAAGCCCCGGTCGCCAAAGGACAAATCGGTTCCCGCAGCCACGAGCTTTGCCCCGATCTGTTCCTGCACGATCACACGCAAAAAATCCTCCGGAGAAATCGCCGCAGTCTGAAAAGTCAGCGGAAACTCAATCAGCACATCGATTCCGATCTGTCGAAACAACCGTCTCTTTTCCTCCCGCGTCGTCAGCCCTTTGACTGCTTTTCCGGAAAAAAGAACAGCCGGAGGCGGATCGAATGTAAATACGACCGCCTGCAGTCCGCGCTTTTTTGCTTCCAGTATTTCGGAAAGCAGCGCCTTGTGCCCGCGGTGCATCCCGTCGAATTTGCCAATTGCCACTGCGGACGCCCCCTGCAGCAAAAAATCTGTCGTTCCGGAAATGATCTGCATTTCTTCCTATTGTTCCTTTCCCAAAAACATTTTCACGGGTTTTAAGCGCTTTTCTTCCTGCTTCCAGGCATAAATCCCCGTAAACTGCCCGTCTGTATCATAAATGCGCAGCTGCTGTTCGGGTGCAAACGTACCTCTTTCACATGCTGCCGCCGTTTTTTCTTTCGTATAAGGTATCACCAAATCTGCATAAAGCCAGTTGCCGTTTTCTAAAAGCTTCTGTCCGTCCCCCTGCACCTGATATGCATCCAACTGTTCAAACACTCTCTCCACCGGAAGAAGCTTTTCTTCCAGGCTGCCTTCTTTTGCAAACGCTTCCAGCTCGGAAAGCCGATAGGCATCCTCAGCTTTGAAATTGCCGGAGCGTGTCCGTTCCAGCCGCTCCATCGCTCCGCCGCAGCCCAGCTTCTGTCCGATATCGTGACAGAGCGTCCGGATATAAGTGCCGCGGGAGCATGCCACTCGCATCGTCACGCGAGGCAGTGAAATATCCTCGATTTCGATCGAATGGATCGTAATCCTCCTGCTCTTTCTCTCTACAACCTGTCCTTTTCTGGCGAGGTCACACAGCTTCTGACCATTGACCTTTAACGCCGAATACATCGGCGGAATCTGGTCATACGGACCGACAAACGAAAGGATCGCGCTGCGCACATCCTCCTCGCCTGCATTTACTTCCTTTTCTGCCAGAATCTGTCCCGTCTTATCCTGTGTGTCCGTCTCCACGCCGAGCAGCAGAACCGCCCGGTATTCTTTATCTTTGTCTGTTAAAAGGTCGCACAGCTTCGTCGCATTTCCCAGACAGACGGGCAGTACCCCGGACGCTTCCGGGTCCAGGGTACCTGTATGGCCGATTTTTTTCTGTTTGCAGATGCCGCGCAGCTTCGCAACCACATCGTGTGAGGTAAAGCCCGGCTCTTTGTATACATTGAGAATTCCGTTCATGTATTCTCCTTTGTTATTCTGCTTTTATCAGCTGCTTTTCAATCTGCTCCGACAGATTGTTGACGCAGTCATGCACGGTTCCCTGCATGGTGCATCCTGCTGCCCTGACATGGCCGCCGCCCCCGAAATAGGACGCGATCTCCGCCACGTCCACCTTTCCGTTCGAGCGGAGGCTAACTTTATATTCGAGTGTCTTCGTCTGATACAAAAAGATCGCACACTCCACGCCTTTCGTGATGCGCAGCTGGCTCACAATGCCATCCAGATCCTTGGGCACAACCTTGTAAAACTCCATCGTCTTTAAATCGATGGAACTGAAAATACACTTGCCGTCCATAAACCGGACGCTCTCCAAAAGTGCGCGCCCCAGCACCTGATTCTGCACATAGGTCTTTTCAAAAAACGTCTCATCGATCAGCTTTGAAAAATCGAATCCGTATGCCAGCAGCTTTGCAGCGATACGCAATGTATCCGGCGTCGTATTCGAATACTGGAATACACCGGTGTCATGCACGATGCCAAGATACAGTGCCTTTGCAATCTCTGCATCCATATACTTTTCCTCCAGAAGCTCATAGACGAGCTCGGAGGCGGAGCTTGCAGCCGGTTTGCAGTAATTAACATCGCCGCAGCCGGACGCATTGCTGATATGATGATCCACATTGATCGTCTTTTTCGCGGTCCGGAAATACTTTTCCGCATCCCCGAGCCGTTCCTTTGAGGTATCCAGAACGATGAAGACGTCATAGACGCAATCCTTGCTGCAGTCTGTACGGACAGCTTCGATTCCATGAATGCAGTCAAAAATATCTGCAGGCTTTTCCAGATACACATCAATCTGTGCATCCGGCAGCGCTTTTTTCAGATACAGGTACATGCCCATACAGGAGCCGACACAGTCGCCGTCCGGACGTACATGTCCGCCGATGGCGATTGTATCCCTGCTTCCCAGCTCTTCCAGGATTTTACGCATCCTCTTCCTCTCCTTTTTTGGCGCGCTGGTCTGCCATTACCATGTCGATCTTATGCGACATGTTGACACCATACGCAATGGACTGATCCATAATAAAATGAATCTCAGGTGTATTGCGCAGATTGATTTCCTTTGCAAGACGTCCGCGGATAAAACCCTCTGCGCTCTTTAATCCCTCCAGCGTCGCGGCAGCCTCTTCCTCGCTGCCCAGAACGCTGATATATGCACGGCAGGTTTTTAAGTCCGGTGCAACCTCGACATCCACAACACTCGTCATGGGCGCAATCCGGGGATCTTTGATTTCTCCCCGGATCACTTCTGCCAGAACACGCTGCACTTCGCCGTTAATCCTGCTGTTTTTTACACTGTTCTTTCTCATGAATGCTCCTATATTGCGGGGAAATCCTGACAGATCCCCCCCTTCTGAAAGCCTATCTCGGCACTTCTACCATTATATAGGCTTCTACTACGTCAAACTCCTTCATCTTGTCAAAGCCTTCGAATACAAGGCCGCACTCGAATCCGGCTTTTACTTCCTTCACATCGTCCTTGAAACGTTTTAAGGATGCCAGCGCGCCTTCGTAGATCAGCTCACCTTCTCTGGTAATACGCACCTTACAGCCTCTGGTAAATACGCCGTCCAGGACATAGGAACCGGCGATATTTCCGATTGCGGATGCCTTGAAGATCTGACGTACCTCGGCATGGCCGATGATCTTTTCTTCGTAAACGGGATCCAGCATACCCTTCATGGCAGCTTCCACGTCTTCGATCGCCTGGTAAATAACCTTATACAGACGGATATCTACCCCTTCCGTCTCCGCAGTCGCCTTTGCTGTCACATCCGGACGAACGTTGAAGCCGATGATGATCGCGTTGGAAGCGCTCGCCAGCGTAACGTCGGACTCGTTGATCGCGCCTACGCCGCCGTGGATACATTTGACAACGATTTCCTCGTTGGAAAGCTTCGTCAGGCTCTGCTTGACTGCTTCCACGCTGCCCTGTACATCCGCTTTGACAATCAGGTTCAATTCCTTTAAATTGCCTTCCTGGATCTGGTTGAACAGATCGTCCAGGGACATTCTGGATTTGGTCTCTTCCAGTTTCTTTTCCTTGTTCTGCTCGATAAATGCCTCTGCGTAAGATTTTGCTTCCTTATCGCTTTCATGTGCCAGGAATACGTCACCTGCTTCCGGCACGTCGGACAGACCGAGGATTTCGACAGGCATGGACGGACCGGCTTCTTTGACACGGCGTCCTTTGTCGTCTATCATCGCGCGGACCTTACCGCTCGAAGAACCTGCGGAAACGAAATCGCCGACATGCAGCGTACCCTTCTGAACCAGCACGCTTGCCACAGGGCCGCGTCCCTTATCCAGCTGAGCCTCCAGCACAATGCCTCTCGCCATACGGTTCGGATTTGCCTTTAATTCCATCACCTCAGCAGTCAGAAGGATCATCTCAAGCAGCTGCTGGATCCCTTCGCCGGTCTTTGCGGATACCGGTACAAATACCGTGCTGCCGCCCCAGTCTTCTGCAACCAGTTCGTACTCCGTCAGCTCCTGCTTTACGCGGTCCACGTTTGCATTGGGCTTATCGATCTTGTTGACTGCAACGATAATTTCAATTCCGGCAGCTTTTGCATGGTTGATTGCTTCTACCGTCTGGGGCATTACGCCGTCGTCTGCCGCAACAACCAAAACTGCAATATCGGTCGCATTCGCGCCGCGCATACGCATTGCAGTGAACGCTTCATGTCCGGGTGTATCCAGAAAGGTAATCGCCTGACCATTGATCTGTACGGTGTACGCACCAATATGCTGCGTGATGCCTCCTGCCTCGCGGTCTGTTACATTCGTCTTACGGATCGCATCCAGCAGGGAGGTTTTACCGTGGTCAACGTGACCCATAACACAGATGACAGGCGGTCTGGAAACCATATCCTCGTCTGCTTCCTCATCCTCTTTTAACAGCTCTTCAATGACGTCAACCTTGACTTCCTTCTCGCAGATGATGTCGTAGTCGATTGCGATGTTTTCCGCGTCTTCATAGGAGATTTCCTGGTTCACAGTTACAATCTTGCCCTCCAGGAACAGCTTCTTGATGATGGCTGCAGGCTGCATCTTCATCTTTTCCGCCAGCTCTTTGATCGTAATGTTATCGCCGACGGTGATTACCTTGATGGTTTCTTCCGGTTCAACCGGCTTGGGTTCGGGCTTGATAAAGCGTCCTGCCTTCTTTGCATTTTTCAGTGCTGCTGCGCCGTCTTCTTCGTAAATCGCGTCTCTTCTCGATTTCTTGTCGCGCTCCTGCTGGTTAAGACGGCGATCGTCTCTGCGCTTTTCCGTATCCTTTGCCGGAGCTTCTGCTGCAAAACCTTTGCCTGCTGCCGGCTTGCGGAATCGATTGTCCTGCCGTCCATCGCCGTTCTGAGGGCGTCCGCCATTTGAACCAGGACGGTTATTGCCCGCACCAGGGCGGCCACCGCCTGCAGGGCGATTATAGCCCTGATTATCTCTTGCACCGCCGTTATTACCCGGACGGTTCTGGTCTCTTCTTGCTCCATAACCGGATGTCCTTTCCTGACCCTGACCATCTCTGCGGGCAGACTGGTTTCTGTCACCGTTTCTGTTATCACGGTTGTAACCGGGTCTGTCACCGTTTCTGTTGTCACGGTTGTAGCCAGGTCTGTCTCCATTTCTGTTGTCGCGATTGTAGCCAGGTCTGTCACCGTTTCTGTTATCACGGTTGTAGCCGGGTCTGTCTCCGTTTCTGTTTCCGGCATTTCTGTTATCGGAACGGTCTGTTCTTTCGGTGCGGTTGTCGCGCTGCTCGGTTCTCTGAGGGCGTTCCATGCTCTTCTCCAGACGTTCCTTTGCCGCAGCCTCTTCTTTTTTCTGTGCTTCGATTTCAGCTGCCTTTGCTGCGCGTTCTGCTTCTGCTGCAGCCTTTGCTGCCGCTTCCTTGGCTGCGCGCTCTCTGTTCAAAAGCTTCTCATCCGGCATAACGGGCTGGGAAGGCTTGGTCAGGGGCTTGATCAGCGGTCTGCTTTCCATACGCATGCCGTTGTTGTTTCTGTTGCCCTGACGGTTCTGGCTTCCTCTGTTTCCATCATTTCTGCGCCCGTCATTTTTTGCACCGTTTCCATTATTATTTCTTCTGTCATTGTTTCCGGAATTGCCGTTCTTCATCCGGCTGTTCTGGGGATTGTTCACCACAATGATCGTCTTTGATTTTTTATGTGCCTTTGCCTGACTGTCCTGTCCTGCAACTTCTTTGTTCATATCCTGTTTATCCGTTGTCTGTTCCTCCCGGCCCTCAGCCTGTACTGCCGCAGTCTGCGTCGTCTTTTCTGCCGTTTCCGCTTTCTCCACCTGCGCCTTCCTTTCTGTCTGCGCTGCCTGCCCTATCCTGCTGCTGTCCTTTTGACCGGACGGCTCCTTATTTGCAGCTGCGAACTTCTTTTTTACCCATTCTACCGCATCGCCCTCGATTGAGCTCTGCGCTGCCTTAACGTCCACGCCCTTTTCCTTTAAAAAGGTAATGACGTCTTTGCTCTTTATTTCAAGCTCCTTTGCGAGCTCGTGCACCTTTATTTTTGCCATTCATTTCCCTCCGTCTCCTTCATTTCCGTTTCCAGATACCGGTTTAAGGTTTTGGCAAACCCGGCGTCTGTTACCGCCAGGGATGCACGCATTTCTTTTCCCATCGCATGTCCCAGCTCTTCCTTCGTCCCGTATTCATAATACGGTACATGATAAAAGCTGCACATGTCCCGGAAATTTTTCTTTGTATTCGCTGAAGCGTCTGTGCCGACGATCACCAGCGCTGCGGTTTTGTTCTTGACAGATTTTTCTGTCATGAACTCCCCGCTCGCCGTCCGTCCTGCTCTCGTCGCAAGCCCCAGCAGGGAAAATACCTTATTCGGTTTCACTCTCACCAAACTCCTTTTCCAGGCTGTCGTAAACCTCATCCGGAATACTCATCTGGAAGGAACGCTCCAGTCCGCGGTTCTTTCTCGCCTTTTTCAGGCAGTCCAGACTTTTGCACAGATAGGCGCCGCGTCCGTTCTTCCTTCCCGTCGCATCCAGCACGATCGGTCCCTCCGGCGTCTTGAGCACGCGCATCATTTCGCGCTTGTTTTTCATTTCGCCGCAGCCCACGCACTGTCTCATGGGGATCTTTTTATTCATCGCTGCCCTCGCCGTCTTCCTCGGCTGCTGCAGGCTCTTGTGTATCTTCCAGTGCTTCCTCAGCGCCTTCTTCGTAATCGTCCTCGTACTCTTCTTCCTCGTCGTCATATCCGTCATCCAGATAATCCTCATAACGGAAGCCAGGAGCATCCTTTGCCTGTGTCTCGCTCTTGATATCGATCTTGTAGCCGGTCAGACGCGCTGCCAGACGTGCGTTCTGTCCTTCTTTGCCGATCGCCAGGGACAGCTGATAATCCGGTACGACTACCTTTGCGGTGCGCTCGTCGGGATCTGCAAATACTGCAACGATCTTTGCAGGGGACAGCGCGTTCTGGATCAGGTTGCCGGGGTTTTCATCCCAGTTTACGATATCGATCTTTTCGCCGCGCAGCTCATCTACGATCGCATTGACACGGGAACCGTTCATACCGACACAGGCGCCGACTGCGTCTACGTTCGGATTGTTCGACCATACTGCGATCTTGGTACGGCTGCCAGCCTCACGGGCGATACTCTTGATCTCTACAACGCCGTCGCGGATTTCTGTTACTTCTTCTTCAAACAGACGTTTTACAAGCTCCGGATGGGTACGGCTGACTAAAATACGAGGTCCCTTGGGAGTGTTCTTTACTTCAAGAATGTAAACCTTAATTCTCTCGGTCGGCTTGAACACTTCGCCCTTTACCTGCTCACTCTCGTTTAAGATTGCGTCCGCCTTGCCCAGGTTGATGCTGATGTTGCGGCCCAGATAACGCTGTACAACGCCGGTTACGACGTCTTTTTCCTTTTCGAAATACTGATTGTATACAACGCTTCTCTCTTCTTCCCGGATCTTCTGCAGAATGACATTTTTCGCATTCTGTGTTGCAATACGGCCGAATTCTTTAGACTTAATCTCCACATGGATTATGTCTCCAACCTGCGCTCTGTGGGAAATCTGCTTTGCATCCTCCAGAGCGATCTGCAGGCATTCATCCTCCACGTCATCCTGTGTCGGAACAACCTCTTTCTCCGCATAGCAGAGAAAATCGCAGGTATCCCGGTCGATTTCCACCTTTACATTATCCGCTTTGCCGAAATGCTGTTTGCAGGCTGTGAGCAGAGAGTTTTCGATCGCTTCAAACAGAGTCTCTTTGCTGATCTCTTTCTCTTTCTCCAGTACATCCAACGCTTCCTTTAATTCCTTATTCATTTCATCCTCCATTCCGCTGCTTTGTCGTCTGTTTAAAAATCCAGCGCCAGACGGATCAGTGCAATCTCTTTTCTGGCAAATGTCATTTCCTTTTCTGCTGTATCAATCGTAATGCTGTCCGCATCATAGCTTTTTAATACGCCTGTAAATTCCCGGCATTTATCCACCGGCTTATACAATCTGATTTCCACTTCTTCGCCCAGGCTCTTTTCCAGATGCTTATCCTTTTTCAGCGTCCTGCCAAGCCCCGGTGAGCTCACTTCCAAAATATAGGCGTCCTCGATAAAATCGGCTTCATCCAGTTTGTCGGACAACGCGCGGCTTACTGCCTCGCAGTCACCGATGTTGACGCCGTCCGGTTTGTCGATATAGGCACGCAGATACCAGTCGCTGCCTTCTTTCACATACTCCACGTCGTAGATTTCCACGCCGTTTTCCTCCGCGATCGGAAGCAGAAGTTCTTCCGTCTTCGCTTCGTATGTCTCTCTTTTTGACATTCCTTCACCTTCCTTATTCAGTTGTCTGTGTTATCACCCGCGACATCCTCGTCGCGATAACAAACTTGGAATAGAATCCGGCTTGCCGGATTCCCACGCCTGCGGCGGGTCGCGTCAGCGACACTTTCCACTCCGCCGCATGGCATAAAACACTCTTGTTTGTTATCACCTGTGATAACAAACAAGAGTGGGTTTTTGCCCACTCTTGCTCCAGTAACATGTATCATCCTCTTTACTCTAACATGTTCCCGACTGGAATGCAAGGGGTTCCGGCAAAAATGTTGCAGTTCACCCACTCATAGATGTTTGTGCAAGCACAAATCTATGCACAGGAATTCCCGAGGGAACTGTAACGCAAAAACCGGAATCCTTTACGAATTCCGGTTCTCGAAAACAGCTAGTAGGGGAATCGAACCCCTGTTTTCGCCGTGAGAGGGCGACGTCTTAACCGCTTGACCAACTAGCCATAACTGTTATCCTGTTCTTCCTGAAGCTCAGGAAGTCTTTATCCTTTGCAGAAATCCGTTTCTGCAAACAGCTAGTAGGGGAATCGAACCCCTGTTTTCGCCGTGAGAGGGCGACGTCTTAACCGCTTGACCAACTAGCCATTCTTTTGTGTCACTTAACTGACGCTTGATTACTATACAATACTTTTTTCCAAAATGCAAGTGTTTTTTGCAAATTTTATAAATTTGCTGGTAGATAGTAACAGTTTTTGCTGCAGCCGCTCAAAAACAACTCCTGCTTCATCCGTTTTTGATAGGTTTCCCGGTCTTTGGAGGCATCCAGGATCTCCAACGCACGCTTCATCGCCCGGATGTCTTCCACCATCCGGTCCGGGTGGTTTCCTCTGCCTACAATTTTCAGATGGGTAATTCCCGCCTGACCCAGATCATAGAGCGCACACAGCCCACAGCCACTTTCGCCCAGGATTGGAGCATCGAAATCTGATTCCGGTGAATTCCATGTGCCGCCGCACTGTCTGGCTTCTGAGGTATATTCCCTTGAAGACGCGGTACCGTCCCATTCTTGGTGATCGATAAGGATGCTGTCCTTCCGCTGGCTCTTCCCTACACCGACCCGATACGGCACGCGGCACAAATATCCCATCTCGTCACAGTGCAGGGAATTGCAGAATGCCCCGGAAAACTGGCACAGCTCATTTAATGCAAACGCTTCATATTTCATGTTTTCCAATCCGGGACTTCTTTTGGTACATGCCTGCGCCACAACCGCCATATCCTTCGGTCGCATCTTCCTTGGAAAGATGATTCTGCTGATTTCCATCTGCTCAAACAATCCTGTCATCGCGCTGTTGATTTCTCCAACCTCGCCGCTTAACGAAATCCGACAGCCGATCTTTTGCTGCCGAAGATATAAAATCAGCGCCGGGTCTGCGATAATATAATCCCCAAAACCGATTTCCATACATTTTTGAATTATCTCTGCGATTTCCGGATACTGCTGTGGAAGATAGTACAGCGAATTAAACGTCAGCTGCACGGGCTTTTGATACGCCCGCACCATCGCCGCCAGAATTTCCAGCTCCGAAAATGCACCCAGCTGCACGCTGCAGCATCGCACCTCCCTGCGGTTTAAGGACAGAACCGTCCCGTACTTTCTGTCCCATGCATAGGGAATGTAACCGCAGAAGCATTCGTCCGCTCCCGCTTCGATATATCGGATATAATCGTCAACCGAGCCAAGCCCCGCTGTAAGTTCCATGTGTGACCTCCATGCCGCGCACTGCACTCAAAGCAGATTCAGCACCGCGCGGTCAGGCTGCATCCCCTGTTCTTCTTTCCTAAACGCTGCGTTTTCCACACTGCCCGTCTCCAGCGCCCGCAAAACCGTCTGATCCAGCGAAAACAACGAATTGTAGCTTCCTGTCATATGCAGATGCTCCGGGTATAAAAACGCTTGCATCTGACAATATCCGGGACATTCCGTCTGTAGATACTGCCGTCCCCTGTTGCGCTCTCTGTACTGCGCATAAAGGGTACAGTATTGCGATGTGTTCGTTTGATAAAACGGAAGATGCAGGCTGTTTTTTCCTTCCGGGAATCTTTGCAGATACCCACAGCTTTCCCATTCATAGCGCACAAATCCAAGGTTTTTTTCCAGTGCCTTTCGATAAAAATCTGCATTCAGGCTGTTCTCTGCCAAAAGTCCGGTGTCTTTGTCCGGCAGGCGCCTTTCTAAATAGGAAAGCCGCGGATCTTTTTTCCGTTTATTGAGAAGTGTTCCCATGCACAGCTCAAACTGCTCCGGATATCTGCCTACAAGCTGCGCCATCCCCCAGTCATTGACGACGATCTCGATCGATTCGTTTTTCTGACACCAGCTTCGCAGGCTTTCCAGAAGCTGTTCCGCTTCCTTTAAACCAACCTCCGGCTGGCATGCAAACGAAACTGTCACGCCAAGCCCCTCGCTCCGCGCCTTTTCGAGCAGGGCAAACAGTATTTCTTTCTTTGGAAAGAGCAGACGGCAGAATTGATTTCCAAGGTAAATCCGATCCGGCAGGCGTTTTGCGTAAAACGCGCTGGCAACGTTGTTTTCCTTCCAGTAATCTGTCATAAAATCCGACAGGCTTTCTTTTAAATATGTCTCATACCATTCCGGTCTGTCCAGCTCCAGCGCGTAAGACGGATACGGACGCAAAACCGCCTCCCAGTCCGTCTGCGCAAACCATTTTCGTTTCTGCTCTTCCAGGCTGTCGGCAAAGCAATCCTCTAATTCCACCGGATAACCAACCGTTGACTCTGCAAGCCCAGCGTCATCCTCTTCCAGCTTCAGATGGATGTAGCGGGTATATTGTAAAAGAAGCTTCTGCACAGCAATCCGAAACTCCGGCGAAGTTACGTAGACCCGATAAAGCTGATAAAAGGAGGCTGCGCACGGCTTTTCCCTGTGCCCTGGCTGTGACAAAGCGGGTGCTTTTTCCAGCCCATACTCTGTCAGCACAAGTTCCTGCCAGAGTGCCTGCTCCAGATCGTAAAAGCACACCTTACAAAACGGTGTCACTATGCAGTGCTGCGGCGGTGCGGCATCTCGCAAAACCTGGTGCTGTGCCGGCACAGCATCTGTCAAAAGCTGCCTTGCCGCCTTTTTTTCCAGTCGAAACTCAAATCCGTTTTCCGAAATCCCGACCACCTGAATTTCCCGCTCCCCAAGCTGTGCAGTCAGCAGTCCGGACGGGATTCCTCTGATATATTCTTCCATTTTCATTCTTCCAGCTTCCGTCAGCCAACCATAAAATCAAACAGACTGATCTGGTTGGACTCCGGCAGATCCCCCAGAATGCCCAGCGTATCCAGAAGCTCCACAATCGTCTTACTCGCCTTGGAACGCTCCCGGAAATCATCCTTACTCAAAAACGGACCTTTTTTCGCCGCTTCCACGATGGCGTCCGCCGCCTTTTCGCCCAGACCGTCAATGCTGTTTAACGACGGCATGATTTTACCGTCCATGATCTGGAAATTTCGGGAATGCGCTTTAAACAAATCGATGGGCAAAAATTCAAAGCCGCGCGCATACATTTCCTGCACGAGCTTCATATCCTTTAACGACGCCTGCTCTTTCTGGGAAAGGCTGTCCGAACGCTTCTTGTAATCCGCCATGACCGCTTCCAGATGCTGTTGTCCCTGACACATGATTTCATAGGAAAAGGCGGATGCACGGATCGAAAAATACGCCGCATAATAAGCCAGCGGATAATTTACCTTACAGTAAGCGATTCGCCACGCCATCATAACGTAAGCCGCCGCATGGGCTTTCGGGAACATGTACTTGATCTTTTTACACGACCAGATATACCAGTCCGGCACACCGACCGCCTTCATCGCTTCTTCCATTTCCGGCTTTAAGCCTTTCCCCTTCCGCACACTCTCCATCGTCGTGAAGGAAAGGCTCGGGTCCATGCCCATGTTGATCAGATAAATCATGATATCGTCTCGACAACAGATCGCTGTGGAAATCGTCGCCTTGCCTTCCTGAATCAGCGTCTGCGCGTTGCCCAGCCACACATCCGTACCATGTCCTAATCCGGCGATTCGAATCAGGTCGGAAAAGCACTGCGGCTTGGTGTCCAGAAGCATCTGGATAACGAAATCTGTACCAAACTCCGGGATGCCCAGAGAACCAACCGGGCAGCCGTCAATCTGATCGGGTGTGATTCCGAGCGCCGACGTATTCTGAAACAGGCTCATAACCTGCGGATCGTCCAGCGGGATCTTTGTCGGGTCAACCCCCGTCAGATCCTGCAGCATACGGATCATCGTCGGATCATCGTGTCCGAGGATATCGAGCTTCAGCAGGTTGTGGTCGATGGAATGGTAATCGAAATGGGTCGTTACCGTATCTGTTGTCATATCGTTTGCGGGATGCTGCACCGGCGTAAAGGAGTTGATGTCCTCTCCCACCGGTAAAACAACGATACCGCCGGGGTGCTGTCCCGTGCTTCGGCGCACTCCCGTACAGCCCTGTACAATCCGGTTGATTTCGCAGTTTCGTTTCTTGCTTCCGCGTTCTTCAAAATAATTTTTCACATAACCGAATGCCGTCTTATCCGCCAGTGTGCCGATCGTACCGGCACGGAACGTCTGTCCTGCGCCGAAAATAACTTCCGTATATTTATGCGCCTTACTCTGATATTCGCCGGAAAAGTTCAGGTCGATATCCGGCTCCTTATCCCCCTTAAATCCGAGGAACGTTTCAAATGGGATATCGAAACCGTCCTTAATCAGCGGCTCTCCGCAGACCGGGCACATTTTATCCGGCATATCGCAGCCGCCGTTTCCGGCAAAGGCTTTGACCTCCGGGGAATCAAAATCGTAATAATGGCATTTCGGGCACCGATAATGGGCGCTCAGGGAATTTACCTCCGTAATCCCCGCCATGAACGCCACCAGTGAAGAACCGACAGAACCTCTGGAGCCAACCAGATAGCCGTCCTCCACCGATTTCCAAACCAGCTTCTGCGCAATGATATACATTACGGCGAATCCGTTTTTGATAATAGAGTTCAGCTCCTTTTCCAGACGGTCCACAACGATCTGTGGCAGCTCTTCCCCATAAAGCTCATGCGCCTTGCGGTAACAGATTTCCGTCAATGTTTTATCGCTGTCTGGAATAACCGGCGGACACTTATCCGGGCGCACCGGAGAAATCGTCTCTATCTGATCCGCAATCCGATTGGTGTTGGTAATGACAACCTCCTCTGCCTTTTCACTGCCGAGATACTGAAACTCCTCCAGCATTTCTTCCGTCGTGCGCAGATATAGCGGTGCCTGGTCGTCCGCATCCTTAAAGCCCTTGCCCGCCATGATAATCCGACGGTATACCTCGTCTGCGGGATCCAGAAAATGCACGTCGCAGGTTGCTACAACCGGTTTATTGAACTGCTCGCCCAGCCTGACGATCTTTCGGTTCATGTTCTGAATGTCCTCCACCGAGTTGACATTTTCAATCTTGTCGGAATGGATCATGAACATGTTGTTGCCGGTCGGCTGGATTTCCAGATAATCATAAAATTTCACGATCCGCGCAATTTCCGCATCCGACTTTTCATCCAGCAGGGCACGGTACAGCTCGCCTGCCTCACACGCACTGCCCAGAATCAGTCCCTCCCGGTACTTCATCAGCAAGCTCTTCGGAATTCGCGGTGTCTTATGAAAGTAAGTCAGATGAGACTCCGATACCAGACGGTACAGATTTACCCGCCCCACATCGTTTTTCGCAAGGATAATCGCATGGTAGGAAAACAGTCTCTTTACAATATCCGGGCTGGAATCTCCCAAATGGTTCACATCCGCAAGGGTGTGACAGTTGCGCTGCTCCAGAAGCGGAATAAATTTTACGAAAATTTCCGCCGTTGCTTCCGCATCGTCCACTGCGCGGTGATGATTTTCCAGGGAAACACCCATTGTTTTTGCGACCGCATCCAGCGTATGCTTCGCCTGATGCGGCAAAAGCACGCGCGCAATGCCGACTGTATCCACATAGGTAGGATGCAGCTCGATATTTAACTGCGCCGCATTTTCCATAATAAAGCTCATATCGAAATTCGCATTGTGGGCGACAAAAATCGTACCCTCGCAGAATTTCAAGAACTCCGGCAGCACTTCTTCAATCCCCGGCGCATCCATGACCATTTCATCGTTAATACTTGTCAGCTGCTCAATTCGAAACGGAATCGGCACACGGGGATTGACAAAGGTGGAAAACCTGTCCACAATCTTTCCTTCCACCACCTTGACCGCACCGATCTCGATAATCCGGTTTTTAACCGGCGAAAAGCCGGTTGTCTCAATATCAAATACCACATAGGAATCCCGCAATACCTGACCCTTATCTCCGGTTACGATTTCCTTCAAATCATCCACCAGATACGCTTCACATCCATAAATTACTTTAAAGAAATCATTTCTGTCCGGATTTTCGTCTCCTGCAGCCTTACGCTTTTCTTTCTCCGCTTTCCAGAGGTCATCCAACAGATGGTTTGCATCCGGAAATGACTGTACGACGCCGTGATCCGTGATTGCGATCGCCGGATGTCCCCACTGATACGCCCTCTTGACAATATCCTTTACCTCGGATACACCGTCCATATCGCTCATTTTTGTGTGGCAGTGCAGTTCCACACGCTTGCGCACGGAATGATCCATTCTCGACGTGGTAAAATCCGAAATCTTTTTTACCCCGACAATCGAACCGACCGTCAGCTCGCCGTCAAACTTGTCCACCATCGTCAGACCCTTGATTTTGACAAAAGCGCCGGGCTTGATCCCCTCTTTTACCTCTGCCAGCTGTTCATTTAAGGTAAAAATTTTGATGGTCATCGTGTCAGTAAAATCCGTCACGTCAAAAATCAGGATTGTCCGCTCGTTGCGAATTTCACGCTGATCCATTGCGATGATTTTGCCGCGGATAACAACCTCTCCCATCTCACCGATGATCTCCTCGATCGGGATTGCTTCTTCGTCAAAATCCCGTCCGTAAAGCACATCCGGATTGTCACTTTTTTTGACGCCGCGTCGATAATCGCCACGCCCCTCCCGGTTGAATTTGCCTTTGCCGTATTTGCTCTGTCCGCCTGCATTTCTGCCGCCAGCCGATGCGGTACCGTTCGTGCCTGCCGCAGGAGCTGCCGTCTGCCCCATTGCCGGAGCACTCTGCCCTGCTGCCGGTGCTTCCGGGCGCATCCCATTCTCTGCTGCCGCTGCTTTTGCCAGAACCACCGTGCCGCCCTCAAAGGGAGCTTCCTGCGCAGCATGCGCCGCTGCGCCCATGGACGCAAGGTATGCTTCATAACCGTCATCCATACCGCCAGCCTGCATGCTGCCTTCTGCCCTGTCACCCGGCATCGCACCATTTTGCCCTGCGATCCCCGCTGCACCATACTGCGCTGCGCTGCTGTCTGCGTTCTGTGCAGCATTGCATGCAGTGCCATCCTGTCCGCCTGCATACTGCGGCTGCCCCTCGTTACCGGACGCGCTGTATCCGCCGCTCATTACGCTGGCGAACTGCTCCTGGCTCATGCCATAGTCCGCCGCAGCCGGACGAGCACCCGCTTTCGCGGCAATCATCGCCACTTTTCTTGCCAGTGCAATCTCTTCCTCCGCTTTTCTCGGATTTTCCTTCGGCTGACAGTAATGTGCGGCCGCCTCCATCGGGATTCCGCACCGTTCACAGCAAATTTTTTCCAGAATGCGGACAAGCTCGGGACAGCGTTCATGCGCGATTACCGTATCCGGCACTTCCAACACCAGCTTCCCCTCATCCGGGAAGGAAATATTGGCTGATTTGAACAGACTGTATTCCACCGGGCTGCATTCCTTTAATTCCAGTAAAATGCTCTCCTGATAGGTCTCCAGCAGGCTCTTTAGGTTGTACTGGGCAGACAGCTGAAATTTTTCCTGAATTTTGATCGTGATATTGCAGTTCGGAAACAGCTGCCTTGCAATCTCTTCCTCTACCCGGAAAATAACTGTTTTGGGGATCAGGCGTCCGCAGCTGATATACACCCTGATCAGATCCTTTTGCCGCGTGGTCGTCACCCGTTCTACCTTTACTTTTTCAAACAATGCCCGTACTTCCTGTTCCAGAACAAGCTCCGGAAATACTTCCATGAAACCTTTGGTCATTTTACTCTCCATTTTCGTAAATACTTTTACACCAAAAACGATTACTGTTCGTTCCAGTGCTCCAGTTCATACCGCAGAGTCGGAATAAATTCTGCCTCCGGAATCTTGCGGATGATCTGCCCTTTTTTGATCAGCAGACCTTCCCCGATGCCGCCTGCAATACCCAGGTCCGCTTCCTTTGCTTCGCCGGGTCCGTTTACGACACAGCCCATGACTGCAACCTTGATATCCAGGTTCGGGAACTGCGCTGCAAGCGCTTCTACCTGATTCGCGAGGCTAATCTGGTCGATCTTCGTGCGTCCGCAGGTCGGACAGCTGACAACCTCAATACCGCCTTTGCGCAGTCCCAGCGTCCGCAAAATCAGCTTCGCAGATTTGATCTCTTCTACAACATCCCCTGTCAGGGATACACGGATCGTATCGCCGATTCCCTGATTTAAAATCAGTCCCAGACCAATCGCAGACTTGATATTACCGGAAAGAACCGTACCGGATTCCGTAATGCCGACATGCAGCGGATAAGGTGTCTTTCCTGCCAGCAGTTCATGCGCATGCACGCACATCATAACATCGGAGGACTTGATGCTGATCACCAGGTTGTCATAGCCAAGGTCTTCGATCATATGCACCTTATCCAGCGCACTCTCTACAATCCCCTCTGCCGTTACGCCATGATATTTTTCTACAAGATCTTTTTCGAGGGAACCGCTGTTTACGCCGACACGGATCGGAATATTGCGTTCCCTTGCAACACGCACTACTTCCGCTACACGGTCTGCACCGCCGATGTTTCCGGGATTGATACGGATTTTATCCGCTCCGTTTTCCATCGCGGCGATCGCCATCTTATAATCGAAATGAATGTCCGCAACCAACGGAATGGAAATCTGCTTTCTGATCTCAGAAATCGCTTTCGCAGCTTCCAGCGTCGGTACGGTGCAGCGGATAATTTCACAACCAACCTCTTCCAGTCTGTGAATCTGTGCAACCGTCGCCGCCACATCCTCGGTCGGCGTGTTGGTCATCGACTGAATCAAGATCGGATTGCCGCCTCCGATTACACGGTTTCCAATTTTTACGACTTTGGTATGATCTCTGTACATAATGCCCTCCGTTTTATCGCTTCCGCGTTCTTTTTGTTCAAAAGCCCAGTTATTTTTATTTTAACACTTCCCCACAGGCAGTGCAATCGGTTTCCAGCGAACGAATTTTGCTGCCCGACGTGCAGACTTCTCCCGAAAATGCCGTCTCGCTACAGCTGTGCATCGCCCGAAATGCATCCGGTTTCAGGAAGCCCCTGCACCTTTTTCGCATCAGCGCTTCTGCCCCATCACAAGCTCATACTCTCCGATTTTTTCGTTTCTACTGTACAGACTCAGCATAACCCGCACCTCGTCCCCGCATCCAAGGGTGTTTGGGTTTAATTCCAGAAACACCGGCTTTTCTGTATACAGCGCGGCATTTTCTTTTATCAGGAGCTTTCGCAGACTGCTATCCCGCAGGGTGATCGGAATTTTCCCAGCTGCGCGATCTACGCCTGCCGCCTTCGCAGCTACGGTCGCCCCCTGCAGCATCAGAACCGCCGCCAGCAGTGCAAACATCCACCTTCCCATCGGTTTTGCCGTCCTGAGAACGCTCTGCAGCACTTCACAGTCCGCCGTCTTCTTCCGACGCACTTTCTGCCAAAACGGTTCTTTCTTTCCTGTATCATCTACCATGCAAGCCTCCTGCAACGCCAAAAGCACCTGCAAAAAAGCATCCATCGTCTGAAACCGTGCTTCCGGCTCCCTGGCTGTGGCACGCATGATAATCCGTTCCAGCTCATCGCTGACCTGCGGACAGCGGCTTTTCAGGGACGCAAACGCATAAGGCGGTCTGGAAAGGTCTGCCCCGCACAAAAGCGCATACAGTGTCCGTCCCAGACCGAACACATCTGTCCGGACATCCACACAGCGCTTTTCGGTTTCCCGGCTCAGCTGCTCCGGCGCCGCATATCCAGGGCTCGCAGAAATGCCTTTTGTCACGGGTGTATGCGCTTCCAGCGCGCTGCCAAAATCGATCAGCCTGATTTTTCCATCGGAATCCTTCATCACATTTGACGGCTTGCAGTCCAAATACAAAAGCGGTGGCTGCATCTGGTGAAGCTTCTGAATCGCTTTTGCCAGACAGATCCCGATCTCGATCACCGTTTCTTCTGCAAAGGCGCCGTCCCGTTCCATCTGCACCGCAAGCGTTTCCCCCTCAATCCATTCCATAATTAAAAAGCGCTCTTCCTCCTGTTCTACTACATCCACAATCCCCGGAAACGCCGAATCAGCCAGCTTTCCCATCGTAAATTCTTCCCGGATCGGGAAATCCCGTCCGACCTTTTTTGCCGCCCAAATCTTTTGCAGACGCAGATCATACGCCCGGTAAACGGTTCCGGTTCCCCCGCTCGCTGTTTCTCCTTTTAAAATGTATTTTTCACCGATTTTTCGTTCTTTTTCCAGACAGATTCCTCCTTTTCATATCCGATCAGTACCGCTGTCATATTGTCCTTTTCCCCCTGGGCCGTCAAAAAGCTCCCAATTCCTTTCAGCCGCCGATACAGTTGCCCTGCTTCCCGTTCCTCGTACAGGCAGATTCGAAAAAAATCCGGCGGCGCTTTTTTATAAAATCCGTCCGTACACAACAGTAGCATGTCCCCGTCGTCCAGCGTTCCTGTATACAATTGCGGCACTTCCAGCCCAAACGCCCCGACGCAGCGGCGCAGCACGCCGCCCTCTTCATGATCCTGTGAAAGCTGCCTGGTTCCGGTCTGTTTTTCCCGATTTAAGCAGCGTTTGCGGCAAAGCTGATACGCCCTGCTGTCCCCGAGATGCACCAGTACAAATCTGCGTCCGCGAACAAATACCATCGTTACTGTCGTTCCGCTGCAGATTTTTTCCTCCCGCTCGCAGCGCTCCAGCTTTTCCTGCATGTCTAAAAGCGCGTCGAGTGCCTGCTTTTTCATCTGTTTTGTCCAGAAAAGAGCGCGCATTTTCCAAAAACCTTCCCGGTAAAACCATTCCGTCAGCTGCTCTGCAACCAGACCGCTCGCGCATTCTCCTGCCCGCAGTCCGCCGATTCCGTCGCAGACCGCAGCAAATATGAGCTCCTTTTTGCGTGCGCGAACTCGCTGCAGCGTAAAAGAATCCTCATTTACCTTGCGAAAATCTCCTTTATTCCAATACCACGACGTGATATACGCCATCTGTCCTCCCGTCTCTCTCCAAAGACCGGAACAATGATTGCTCTTTGAATTTTCCTGCGGTCAGAATATCCGCAGCCTGCGGCAGATCGCCGCCAGCGATTATACAGGACAATAGAATGTCCGCCAAGGGTACACGCTATTGTATAGAACGCCCAAAAACCTTTCGATATCCGTATTATATCGTCCCGCGCATGCGCCGTCAACGGTGAAAAATACGGTAGTAATACGAATGCAAACTCTGTAAACAATCTATTGCCATAAAAAAAGGGCGGGACAATGAGTTTTTGATATTGCCTCTCATTGTCCTGCCTTTTTTTGATCCGAACAGCCTCAGTTTCCGCACTCTACGCTGATTCGGTTGAAAATACCCATGATCTCGTCCGTGTTGAGCCGGTTCTTTTCTTCCCCAACTTTATCCAGAACGATTTTTCCCTGATGCATCATCAGGATACGGTCCCCATATTCCAATGCATAGCGCAGGTTGTGCGTTACCATAACCGTCGTCATTTTCTTTTCCCGGACGATCTGATCCGTCAGCTTCATGACAATTTCCGCTGTTCTGGGATCCAGTGCCGCCGTATGCTCATCCAGAATCAGGAAATCAATCGGTGTCATCGTCGCCATCAGCAGCGCCAGTACCTGACGCTGTCCGCCGGAAAGGGAACCGACCTTTGTTTCCAGCTTGTCTTCCAGCCCAAGTCCAAGACCGGAAAGCATCTCGCGGTACGCATTTTCCCGGCTCTTTCTGACACAGCGGTTCAATCCATAACCTTTTTCTTTCAGATCCGCAACCGCCATATTTTCCAGCACCGTCATATTCGGGCACGTCCCGGCAGAAGGGTTCTGGTATACTCTGCCGATTTTGCGGTGGCGCATATATTCTTTCTGGCCGGTGATATCAGTTCCGTTTACGATGACCTTTCCTGCGTCCGCCGAAATGCTGCCGCAGATCAGGTTCAGCATGGAGGTCTTGCCGGAGCCGTTGCTGCCGACCACCGACACGAACTGGCTGTCTGGAATCGTCAGGTTAAAATCCTGAAACAGGCACATTTCATTGACTGAGCCCGGATTATAATATTTATCGATATGGGAAAGTTCAAGCATTTTTCCGCCCCTTTCGTTCCATGCTGACAACCAGAATGACTAAAAACAGTACCGCCGTAATCAGCTTTAAGTCTGTAGATTTTAATCCCATGCGAAGTGCAATCGCAACGCAGGCTTTGTAAAGGATTGATCCGATCACAACGCTGAACGTTACCATGCCAACCCGCACGTTGTGAAGCGCCTTGGAAATCGATCCGATTCCTTCTAACTTCTGATACAGACTCGTTCCGATAATTACACTCGCAAGTCCGACCACCACAGTTCCGGTTCCGACCGAAATTTCAAAGCAGCGCTGCTGCTGTGCAAACAGGCATCCGCTCAACGTAACCAGACCGTTTGCAATTGCAAGTCCGAGAATTTTTACTTTACCACGGTCACGTCCCATCGCCGTTACAATCGACGCGTTATCGCCGACTGCGCGGAGCAGAAAGCCGGATCCGGTTTTTAGATAAGCGTCTAAAAGCACTTTTACCACAACTGTAATGACAACCATCACGAGTACGATTTTCCAGGGCGCCAGTGCTCCCTGGCAGATTCCGTTGACCAGACTATTATCAAATACAGTTACTTCTTTATAAAACGGAAGGTTCGCCCTGCCTGCGATCCGCAAATTGACGGTGTAAAGAGCGGTCATCATAATGATGCCGCTCAGCAGGTCTCTTACCTTGAGCTTTACATGGATCAGACCAGTCAGTACACCTGCCAGCGCTCCTACAAGGAAACACACCGGAAGCGTAAGAATTGCCGGAACCCCATTTGTAATCATGACTGCCGTAATCGCTGCTCCCATCGGAAAGCTGCCGTCTACCGTCAGATCCGGGAAATCCAGTATTTTATAAGTGATATATACTCCCAGTGCCATGATCCCGTAGATCATACCCTGTTCGAGTGTACTGATGACCAGTTCCATGTCAGAACCTCCTGCTTTTTCTTTCTGTCCTTTTATTCTACTGTAACGGTTTCAAAAACCTCTGCAGCGTCCGCTTCATAGTTTTCCGGGAAAGTGATGCCAAGATCACTTGCTACTTCTGTGTTAATATAAAGGTTTGCACCCTCACATACTTCATAAGGCATGTCGGGAGCCTCTGTCTCGCCCTTTAATACCTTTGCTGCCATCGCTCCGGTCTGTTTGCCAAGTGCTACATAGTCGATACCTTCTGCTGCCAGGCAACCGTTCTTTACCTGTTCTACTTCAGAACCAAATACCGGGATGCCCGCTGCGCTCGCTTTTGCCAGAACGGTCTGCAGACCCTGTACTACGGTATTGTCTGTCAGGTTGGAAATGCAGTCTACCTTTGCTGCGAGGTCAGCCGCTGCCATATCGACGTCTGCCAGTGTATTGATGCCGGATTCTACGATTTCAAAGCCGTAATCGTCAGCCAGCTCTTTGTAGGTTTCAATCGTGCTCAGAGAGTTTGCTTCGCTTGTTGTATACAGGATACCGATCTTTGTTGCATCCGGAAGCACCTCACGGATCATTTTCAGCTGTGCTTCTACCGGAAGCGTATCTGCGGTACCGGTGATGTTGCCCTCCGGTGTCTTATCTTCTTTTGCAAGTCCTGCGCTGACCGGATCGGATACAGCGGTGTAAATAACAGGAATATCGCTGTCCAGGCAGGAATTGTATGCGCTCATTGCGGACGGAGTTGCGATCGCACAGATCAGATCCACTTTCTGAGAAACGTAGTTATCGGAAATCATGCTCGCTGTCGCGGTGTCTGCCTGCGCATTGTCAAACAGAACAGTCAGGTTCACGCCCTCTTCGATGCCCGCTTCTTTTAAGCCTTCCAGAAAACCGGTTCTGCAGTTGTCCAGAGAGCCGTGCTCTGCGAACTGGGAAATACCGATTGTGTAGCTTTCGCCGTCTGCCGCCGCTGTATCTGCTGCTGTGCTTTCCGTATCAGCGGTGCTCTCTTCTGTCTGTACGGTTGTGTCTGCTGCGGTCTCAGCAGTGGTTGCTGCGGTCTGTCCGCATCCTGTGATCATTGCTGCTGCCATCATTGCTGCTACGGTAAGTGCCATTGCTTTCTTTTTCATTGTGTTGTTCTCCTTTTCTAAAAAACGTTGATTGAAACAAAGAAGAAAAGGAAGGGGGTGCGAGTGTGGTGGCTTGAGAAGCTTCCCGCCCGGAGGGCTTCGTTTGTCTGGGAATTTATTCCCATACAAACGAAAACCGCCTCAAGCATTTTGCTTGAGACGGTAATGTTTCATTATCGCGGTGCCACTCAAATTGACTGTTTCAGTCCACTCTGTTCACATACTATCATATGCGCCGGTCGGATAACGGGTCCGGATCCCGCCGGCACCTACTGTTGGTTCGGGGCCAGCCTCGAAAGTCCATTCCTCAAATGTTCCCATACTGCAATCCCACCGCCTGCAGCTCTCTGTAATGTTCGCGACTCTGAGTACTCCTCTTTCTCATCGGTTTCTCTTTGTTTTCTATACTGTACCTCACTACAGTCAAAAAGTCAATCCCCAGTTTGAAATTTTTCCAATTTCCTCCTGCAGCACAGCGGAAAGCATCCAAGACGGGATTTTGCAAATGGCGCAGGCAAACTGCGCCTCTACATCATTACTGTTCACACGCCGCCAGCACTTTTTCAAACGGCAGGTCTCCGCCGTACAAGTCCAGCGCGCTGCCGACTGTGACATGAATTTTATTCTGTCCGGCTTTTCGAATCTGTTCGATATCTTCCAGACTGCGGATACCTCCGGCGTAGGTGATCGGAATCCGGTTCCATCTTCCCAGCAGCCCGATCAGCTCCTGCTCGATTCCGCTGCGTTTTCCCTCCACATCCACTCCGTGAATCAGAAATTCATCACAGAAAGAAGACAGCATCGTCAGAATTTCTTCCGAAAGCGCGACCCTCGTATAGGTTTGCCAGCGATCCGTCACGATATAATACTTCCCATCTTTCTTGCGGCAGCTCAGATCCAGAACCAGACGCTTTTTGCCGACAGCATCCATCATGCGGTTCAGATTTTCAAATGAAATATCACCATTTCGAAATACATAGGATGTCACAATGACATGGGATGCACCTGCATCCAGATACTCCCGGGCATTTTCTGCGGTGATCCCGCCGCCGACCTGCAGTCCGCCCGGATATGCCTGCAGCGCAGAAAGTGCCTGCTGCCTGGTCTGCTCGTAATAAGCGCTGTCTTTGCTGTTTAACAGGATGACATGACCATTTTTCAAGCCTTTTTCCCGAAACAGGCGTGCATACCACGCCGCATCCTGGCTGGAAATATAATTCTCCTGGGCAGAGTCTCCCTGATCCTGAATGCTGCCGCCCACCAGCTGCTTTACCTTGCCGTTATGAATGTCAATACAGGGTCTTAATTCCATGATACTCCCATTCTGCCGCTGTCTGCGGCGCTGTTCATGCTCCAACCAACCGGACATTTTGCTTCGCGCCGGGTATAAAATCCGTCTTCATGCAGATACTGCATACAGGCACTGTCGCTGCGTCCCGCATTTAATCCCCATTCCGCAGGCGTAGCGGGCTACGCTGAGGCTTTTATACCTGTGCAATCGGATTCACAGGCAAGTGAGTGGTATAGCTATTTCGAAAACGATGTACCAGCATCCACCCAGAAACGAGGAATTTCATGAAACGCAATTATCCCATCCGTCCCATCCTCCTGTTGCTGCTTACAGGCATCGTTCTGCAGGCTTCCTCCTGTCAGAGCAAAAAGTCCACCAAACACCCGGACGATATGGCGTCTGTCCGGTCAGATTCCTTTTTCGATCAGAATACCATCCCGATAAGCGTTCAGAAGCTTTTCCAGATGCCCGATACTCTCCTTTAACTCGCGTCCGATATCCGTATCTGCCACAAGAATTCTTCGTTTCGCCGTTTCGATCAGGATATTGTCCGATACCATGTCCGTTTCGTTTCGGATCGCATCCTCTGCGGAAACGAAGGGCCTGTGCTCTACCAGATTCATGCCGTGAGAATTGGCAACAAGGGTATAGCCTGCGATTCCAGTCTTTCCCTGATAAGCCTTGGAAAAGCCGCCATCGATAATCAGTAACTTTCCGTTACATTTGATCGGCGTCTCCCCACGCTTGATCTCCACCGGAACATGACCGTTAATAATATGGGAACGATGCTCATCCAGTCCAAATTCCCGCAGGATCTTATTTAAAATCTCTTCGTTATCATACAGGCGATAATAAGCGTTTTTCGTTTCCTTATGTGTTTCCTTATCTGCGATGAAATATCGTTCAAAGGTCGCCATTTTATCCTTGCCGAATACCGGAGACTTCGGACCCGCCCAGATATACCAGAGGGTATCACGCCCTTTTCTGCGTTCTTCCTTATCCTGAGAGTAATATCCCTTGCGGGCATAGGTTTCCAGCACCTCGTAAAGCTTTTTGCCGCTGCAGAGTTTGCCGTACACATTGATCTGTTCAAAATTTCCGTCCTCGTCCATCGGCACACAGCCATGATAGAGCAGGTTGGAATTAAAGATCTTATACATGCTGCCCTTGGCAAACAGGAAGCGCACATGCTTCTGGAGCTTCTCGCAATGAACAAAGGCATGCCGCAGGCGCTCTACTACCTGCTCCTCCTCTGCCGTCAGACGATACGGATCCTTCGGATCGACAGTCGGAAAATCAGAATCCAGCATTTCATATTCCTTATCTCCGATACGGACAGTTCCTTTTTCAAAGTCGATCTTATCCAGCAGCAGCCGGTCATCCATGTGATATTCCGGATGTGCCAGGATCAGCTGTCCCTCCAGCTTGAACTGAATGATGGCGATCGCCTTGTGCATCATCATGTCGAGCTTTAAGTCCTTGACATCGTAATCTGCCCCGTATTTGATGGAAAATACGCTGCAGTCCGAATTTTCATAGGTCTTTAGTGCAAAGGTCGCCAGGGGGATCAGGTTAATACCATAGCCCTCTTCCAGCGTGTCCAGATTGCCGTAACGGGCGGAAATCCGCAGTACCGTCGCCATACATGCCGTCTGCCCGCTGGCTGCACCCATCCACACAATATCGTGATTTCCCCACTGGATATCCACAGAATGATATGCACTCAGGGTATCCATGATGACATGAGGTCCCTTGCCGCGGTCATAGATATCGCCGACGATATGCAGGTGGTCGATGACAAGGCGCTGAATCAGGTTGCAGAGCGCAATAATACATTCCGGTGCCCTGCCGATCCGGATAATCGTATTGATAATTTCGTTGTAGTAAAGCTCTTTGTCCTGAATTTCTTCTTTTTCGGTAATCAGCTCTTCGATGACATAGGAAAAATCGTGGGGCAGCGCCTTACGCACCTTTGAGCGGGTATATTTGGAAGAAACGCGTTTGGTCATCTGCACCAGCCGGTGAATCGTGATCTTGAACCAATCCTCCAGCACATCCTGATCCTCTTCCTCCTGACAGACCAGCTCCAGTTTTTCCTGAGGATAATAAATCAGCGTTGCAAGGCTTCTTTTGTCCTTGACACTCAGCGTGTTGCCGAACTCCTCGTCGATCTTTCTGCGCACGGATCCGGAGCCGTTTTTCAACACATGGTTGAACTGCTCGTATTCCCCGTGAATATCTGTCAGGAAATGCTCCGTGCCTTTGGGCAGACTCAAAATCGCCTGCAGGTTGATAATCTCCGTCGCAGCGTCCGCAATGGTCGGAAACTGCTTCGACAAGCTTTTCAAATAAACCCTGTACTCAAAATTATTATCCATATACCCTCTCTATCTGCCGCCTGGCGGCTCCCCCGGTTTCACCGTCAACAGTTGCTTTCTGTCTTATTTTCCCTCGATCACGCGGCTCATATCGTACATACCTGCAGGCTTACCTGCCAGGAACCTTGCCGCGGAAACTGCGCCTGTTGCGAACAGCTTTCTGGAATATGCCATATGGGAAAAGGTAATTACCTCATCCTGACCTGCAAAAATCACGTCATGGTCGCCGACAATCGTCCCGCCGCGCACTGCAGAAATACCGATTTCCTTTTCCGGGCGCTTCTCCCTGCGGGTCGATCTGTCATAAACATATTCGTAATCGCCGCCAGCCGCCTGATTCATGACGTCCGCCAGCGCAATCGCCGTGCCGCTGGGGGCATCCAGCTTCTGGTTATGATGCTTTTCCACGATTTCCATATCATAGCCTGCCGCTGCCAGCACCGGAACCGCATCCTTTAACAGCTTCATCAAAAGATTGATGCCCATGGACATATTTGCAGAGCGCAGGATCGCAACCTTACCGGAAGCCTCTTTGACATGTGCAAGCTGTTCTTCCGAAAGTCCGGTGGTGCAAAGCACACAGGGAAGATTTCTTTCTACACAGACATCCAGCAGCCCGTCCACTGCCTTCGCATTTGCAAAATCGATCACAACGTCCGCTTCTACATCGCAGTCCTTCATGCTTTTAAAAACGGGATAGGAATTTTGGATATGATCGCTCAAGTCCACCCCCGCAACGATCTCCATCTCTGCTTCCTTTGCAATCATCTCCGTAATGACCTGTCCCATGCGGCCATTGCAGCCGTGCATAATTACTCTGACCATGTTATCCTCCTTGTTTTGAACCTGGATTTCCTCTCTGTGGATTGCTCTGCTGTAACCCTCGCAATCCTGAAATGTAAAACAGACCGGAGCACTTTATGTCCCGGCCTGTCAAAAAGCCCTTATAATACACCAAATTTTTTCATTTCACGTTCAAGTCTTGCAGCATCTGCCTCTTCCATCTCTGTCAGCGGCATCCGCAGGGTTCCGGTGCACATGCCCTTTAACTGCATCGCCTTCTTGACCGGGATCGGATTCACTTCACAGAAAAGCGCTTCTACAAGGGGAACTGCCTTTAATTGCAGCTCACAGCTTTCTTTTACCTTTCCTTCAAAATAAAGGCTGCAGATCTGGTGTGTTTCCTGCGGCGCAACATTTGACAAAACAGAAATCACGCCCTTTGCTCCCAGAGAAAGCATCGGAACAATAATCGCATCCTCACCGGAATAGAGATCCACACAGCCATCTGCGATGCTCATGAGATGAGCTGTCTGGCTGATATTCCCCGTTGCATCCTTGACACCGACGATATTTTCCACATCCCTGCACAGGCGCACGATCGTCTCCGGCTGCAGCGTCGTACCGGTACGGGACGGAACGTTATATAACAGGATCGGCAGCTTTACAGAATCCGCAACCATCTTAAAATGCTGATACAGACCATTCTGAGTCGCTTTATTGTAGTAAGGAGTTACAACAAGCAGCCCGTCTGCACCGATCTTCTCCGCTTCCTGGGAAAGATAAACCGCCGTCTCCGTGCAGTTAGAGCCGGTTCCTGCCACAACAGGAATCCGATGTGCCACCTTCTCCACACAATAGCGGATCACATCCAGATGCTCCTCATGCGTCATCGTCGCAGATTCACCGGTTGTACCGCACACAATGATCGCGTCTGTCTGATTTGCGATCTGCTGTTCAATCACTTCGCCAAATTTATCATAATCAATCGAACCATCCGTATGAAACGGGGTGATAATCGCTACTCCGGCACCTTCAAAAATTGCCATATAAACCTCCTTGCGAGCCGTCCGGCCGCCTTGCTTTCTAACAGATTTTATATAGAATTATCATAGCACCCCGCGCCCTGACTGTCAATCAACAGGGAAAAACAAAACCCGCGCTGTAGAGAAGCTTCTCCATCCGGCGCGGGTCCGTTTTTATTTAATTTGTTCGATGTCAGATACATGGTCAGCGATTCCCAAAAGGCTGTCGCACATCCGAATTCCGGTCAATGTCACATCCGTATCTGCACCGCGCAGAAAGATCAGCTCTCTCAACTCCTGCTCCTGCACGATCCCGCAGTCCACAAGCCCCAGCACCTCATCCAGTACCAACAGGTCGCATTGACCAGTGGTCAGCACCTTTCTCGCAAAGCAGATACCATTTCGAATATTCTGTGCTTCTTCCCTCTGTTTGTCTTCCGGAAGAGATAAAAAGTCAGCATCCGATTTCTCAAACCGGAAGATTTTGATCTCCGGTTCCAGCTGCCGCTCAAATGTAGAATCCGTCAGGCCTCTCCCCTTCAAAAACTGAATCACTACTACACGTTTGCCGGATGCGGCAGCAATCAACGCTTCCCCGAGTGCCGCCATCGTTTTTCCATAGCCGTCCCCTGTAAAAATCTGAACTCTGCCCATAGTCGGAATTCCTTTCCCGATTTGTCTTTTCGTAAACATTTGATGCCGCAGATATACCATATGATGTCGATATTCTAGCATATCTTACCCTAATCTGCAACTATATCAGTCCATCCGCTCCAGCTTGCTGACCGATACCTCATAAGCGATACGCTTTTCCAGCTGATCCTCGGAAAGCTTTTTCATATATTCCCGGCTCTGGATCCGTCCCCATACCGCACAATGGGCGCCAACCTCAAAGCTGCCTGCATATCTGGCATTCCTGCCCCAACAGATGCAGGGAATGTAATCCGATTTTCCGTAAGGTCTGTTGACCGCCAGCAGCACATCCGCGATCTCCCGACCCAGCGGCGTCTTACGGTAAACCGGCTCCTTACAGATATAACCGTCCAGATAAATCTGGTTTGTCCGCGCACTTTCCTCCAACTCATCCACGAATGTGATCTCCCTTGCAAACACAGATAAAATCAGCTTATTCCTGCGTTCTTCATGGCGGTTATACGAACGGAACTGTCCGTAAATGCTTACATATTCCCCCTCGTAGTTCGCATCCACGTCGATCAGGCGCTCCGATACCATAACCGGGATGATATCATAGGATTCGCTCAGCCGCGCGACTTCCACATCCATCATGTAAAAGCCTTCACCGAAAATCTCATGGCTAAACGTAAATCCGCTGATAATTTTGCCCATTACTGCTGCCTGGTTGTTTTCAATTACCTTATCTGTCATTTTAAAGTTCTCCCTTCTTGTTACAAGAATTTTTTCCTGTCATGTAATTCCATTTTATGGGGTTTCTTCCTAATTTATGAATATACGGAGGCGCACAATTCTCCTTTTCCCGACATCTGCACCCGCTTCCGGCAGTTTTTTCCTTATTTTTGTGTCGAAAAACAGCTCTTTGGGCGTTTTAATGGTTGCATCAGAAAAAAAGCGGTGCTATACTTGTACCGTTTAAACCCGGAAATGATGAAATACGCGGCCGGAATGCCGCAGTACAAGCCGCTTTGGCGGCGGAATGTGAGGAAAAAATGAGACAGAAAAGAGAAGACGTGAGAAACGTTGCCATTATCGCCCATGTCGATCACGGCAAAACCACGCTGGTTGATGAGCTGTTAAAGCAAAGCGGTGTGTTCCGTGCCAATCAGGAAGTGGCAGAACGCGTGATGGACTCCAATGCCATCGAGCGCGAACGCGGTATCACCATCCTTTCTAAAAATACAGCCGTTACCTACAACGGCACAAAGATCAATATCATCGACACTCCCGGACATGCCGATTTCGGCGGCGAGGTAGAACGTGTCCTGAAAATGGTAAACGGCGTTATCCTCGTTGTAGACGCATTCGAAGGTCCCATGCCGCAGACCCGTTTCGTTCTGCGCAAGGCCCTGGAGCTGCAGCTTCCCGTTATCGTCTGCATCAACAAGTGCGACCGTCCCGAAGCGCGTCCGCTGGAAGTACAGGATGAAGTTCTGGAGCTGTTTTTAGAGCTGGATGCTACTGACGAGCAGTTGGATTGCCCCTTTGTTTACGCATCCGCGAAAAACGGCAGTGCGACGACGAACCTGACCGTTAAGAATAAGGATATGAAGCCTCTGTTCGACACGATCCTGGACTACATCCCTGCTCCCGAGGGCGACCCGGATGCCGGTCTGCAGCTGTTGATCAGTACCATTGATTACAACGAATACGTCGGCAGAATCGGCGTCGGCAAAGTGGATAATGGCAAGGTTTCCGTCAATCAGGAGGTTGTCATCGTCAACCATCACGATCCCGACTCCACCAAGCGCGTAAAGGTCAGCAAGCTTTACGAGTTTGACGGTCTGAATAAAGTAGAAGTCCGCGAGGCGGGTATCGGCTCCATCGTTGCAATTTCCGGTATTGCAGACCTGCACATCGGAGACACGCTCTGCTCTCCCGATGCGCCCAACGCAATTCCGTTCCAGAAAATTTCCGAGCCTACCATTGCAATGTACTTCATGGTAAACGACTCTCCCCTTGCCGGCAAAGAAGGAAAATTCATCACCAGCCGTCATTTGAGAGAGCGTCTGTTCCGCGAATTAAATACTGACGTTTCCCTTCGCGTGGAAGAAACAGATTCCACCGATAGCTTTAAGGTATCCGGACGCGGCGAGCTGCATCTGTCCGTCCTGATCGAGAACATGCGCCGTGAGGGCTATGAGTTTGCAGTCAGCAAGGCGGAGGTTCTGTACCATTATGATGAAAAGGGTCACAAGCTCGAGCCTATGGAACAGGTATATATCGATGTTCCGGAAGAGTTTGCCGGAAACGTTATCGAAAAGCTCGGTCAGAGAAAGGGCGAACTGGTCAACATGACCCCCGGCCACAGCGGCACGACCCGCCTGGAATTCATGATTCCTTCCCGCGGTCTGATCGGCTACCGTGGTGAGTTCATGACCGACACCAAGGGCAACGGTATCATGAACGCTATATTTGACAGCTATGCGCCTTACAAGGGCGATATCCAGTACCGCAAGCAGGGCTCCCTGATCGCCTTCGAGGCAGGCGATGCCATCACCTACGGTCTGTTCAATGCACAGGAGCGCGGCACACTGTTTATCGGAGCCGGTGAAAAGGTTTACGCCGGAATGGTTATCGGTCAGACCGGTCGCAGTGAAGACATCGAAGTCAATGTCTGCAAAACGAAGAAGCTGACTAACACCCGTTCTTCCAGCGCCGACGATGCCCTGCGCCTTTCCCCTCCGCGCATTTTAAGCCTGGAGCAGGCACTGGACTTCATCGACACAGACGAGCTTCTGGAGGTAACTCCCAAGTCTCTCAGAATCCGTAAAAAAATCCTGGATCACACCATGCGCAAGCGTGCTGCAATCCAGAACAAGTAAGCAAAAAAGAGAGCCTTTGGTGACTTCAATTAGGGATTTTTAATCTCTGAAATAATCGGCATAACTTACGACAATGTAGGTTATGCCGTTTTTTCATGTTCTGCTGGGATATCAACTGCACCAATGAAGTTCCAATGTATACAGATTGTCTGCTTTTTGGTCCTTGACCACAACAATCGGGATCATAGACTTCCACATGGGTATTGCGATTATTGATGTAATAGCGTTCTCTGTCATAGGCAAATCCATCCGCAAGAATAAAGATATGAATACCCTTCCCGGACTGACTAAATTCCGTATAGGAATCAAGGGTATCAACAATATCATGACCTCTTTCATCAAGCTTTCCGCTAACAATGCAATCATCAACATCCACAAGCCTTGAGGGTTCAAAGCAACCGATACCAATACCTGCATAACCACCTTTAACAAATGCCTGCACAGTTTCTTCAAAAGATGAATAATGTTATGGGTTTGTGGCATCGGCTCGCTTTCCGTTAAGCTGACATGGTATCTTGTCAGGCTTGGTCTTACCCGGTTTCATCACAAGCTTCCAAAGGCAGAACCTGCCATGCTCCTGCATGAACTTGGGTATTGTGGAATAATCGAAAACCTCCACATTCAGTTTTTCGTTTTTCTTATCCATACATCTGTATGACCTCCTTCCTAAGGACAGTTACCTGTATCGTCCTTACACTTTCCCACTGGAGAAAATTTTACAGTTTGAGCGGATACATCTGAAAGAATTTCTGTCCTTCCTAACTGTTAGTCTTGAAAGAGGCATCAAAAGGACGTTTTTAGAAAAGAAAATAAAAAATTCACCTGCAAAAGTTACAGATGGACTGGAGGGGTAGAAAAATTCATAATTATGTGGTATAATAACGCTATATTTTTGAGATATTCAGGAGAAGGAGATGCAACATGAAATTTCCAGAAGAAATTAAAAGAATCAGACAGAGATGTTTTTTAACACAGCACGATTTTGCCAAAGAAGTACAAGTGGCATTTTCTACTGTTAATAGATGGGAAGGTGGTAAAGCAAAACCTAACCTTATTGCAATGAAAAATATAAAAGAGTTCTGCCTTAAGAATGATATTGACTATACAGGTGTCGAAGAGGCATGGCTTGATTTTGAGGTGGAGGGAAAATCGAAATGATAAAAGATATTATGAAAGCAAATGAATTGGTTACGCCAAATCAAAAAGAGATAAATGTTCTAAAAGAAAATTTTCCATCATGTTTTAGTGCTGATGGCTCTTTTGATATGGTAAGATTTTCTGAGTTTTTAAAGGACAAAATCGATATTACCCATGAGGGTTATGAATTGAGATTCCTAGGTAAAAACTACTCAAAGATGCTAGCATCACTCGATACAGAAACTGTAATCGTTCCAGACGAAATTCATAACAGCCTTCCTGAAAATGTGAACAGTGAAAATGTATATATTAGCGGAGATAACCTTGATGCTTTGAAACACCTGCTTAAATCATACGCTGGAGAAGTTAAGTGCATCTACATCGATCCACCATACAACACAGGGTCCGATGGATTTGTTTATAATGATAAGTTTAGCTTCACTGTTGAGGATTTGGTTGAAAAACTTAGTATTGATGAGGAACAGGCACAGCGTATTCTTGATTTAACAAACAGAGGAAGTGCATCACATTCAGCATGGCTGATGTTTATGTATCCAAGATTGCAGTTAGCTAGAGAGCTACTTGCTAAAGATGGCGCTATATTTATATCTATAGATGATAACGAATGTCACAATCTTAAATTGCTATGTGACGATATTTTCGGTGAAGAAAACTTTATTGCAGAATTTCCACGTATCACCAAACGTGGCGGAAAGTCCTCTGATATCGTAGCAAAGAACCATGATTACTTGTTGATGTATACGAAGACGAATTCGCCTAAATTGTATGCAATTGAACATAATGATACCGCTTTTAAGTATCAAGATGAATTCTTTGAAGAACGTGGGTATTATAAACTCAATCAGACTTTGGATTATGATAGTCTTCAGTATAGTTCTAGCCTTGACTATCCTCTTGAAATCGATGGCGAGGTTTTTTACCCAGGGCAATCAGAGGAAGCATATAATGAACGTCAAAGTGGAAATCATGATACAGCAGATTGGGCATGGAGATGGAGTAAAGAGAAATTTAAGTTTGGTTATGAAAATGGATTTGTTGTTGTAAAAACAAGCAGAAATGGAAAAAGAATCTATACTAAAACTTATCAAAAAGCCACTATCGAAGATGGCGATACTGGATATTATATTGATTATTCTGACAGAACAAAATCACTTTCAACATTAGAAACGACAGAAAATCCTTATTCTAACGATAACGCAACAAAGGATGTTGCGAAGACGATTGGGAAAAAAATATTCGATCACACAAAGCCACTTGAACTTATGACTTTGATTGGACGCTTATGTACACGAAATGATGATATTATTCTTGATTTCTTCTCAGGCTCCGCCGCAACAGCTGAAGCCATTATGAAACTAAATTGTGAAGACTCTGAAAATCATAGAAAATATATTTTGGTTCAGTTGCCAGAAGAATGTAAAGTGGGGTCATCTGCTCATAAAGCTGGTTATAGAACAATTTGTGATATCGGAATGGATAGGATTATAAAATCAAAAAAATTGTATAATCAAGAATTCCCAACTAACGCTGCAGACCTTGGCTTTAAACATTACACATTAGCAGAGGTAAGTAAAACTACACTGGATAAGATTGAGAAGTTTGACAACAGTGGATTTATTACTGATACAACAGTATATGATGAATTCGGTACTGCAACTGTGCTTACAACTTGGTTGGTGCATGACAATTATGGATTTGTAAATAAGTGCGATATGGTTGACCTTGCAGGATACACATCCTATTGGTGCGAGAACCACTTATATCTTATAAATCCGGGACTTACTGAAGAAGCAATTAAGTCTCTTATTGAGAAATACAATACTGAAGGTGCATTCAACCCTCAGAATATTGTTCTTTTCGGTTATAGTTTTAATTATGTGGAAATGGAGAACTTGAAAACAAATGTTAAGATTCTCCGTGACTCTGAAAAGAATTTGAAAATTAATCTGGACATTAGATATTAAGGGAGGTGTAGGTTTTGGAACTGATACTAGAAAAAGAGTTAGACCATCAACAGAAAGCAGTTGATGCTATAATTTCTGCCCTTGATGGAATTACAATGATAAAGCCTCATCTCGCTTATGAGAATCCTACATTTGATAGAAAAGAGCTGCGTCTTATTCATAACTTGATTGAAGTTCAAAAGAATATCCGTGCAGACTATCGAGGTTGCCGTGATGATGGAGATTACCTAAACCTTGATATTAAGATGGAAACGGGAACTGGTAAAACCTATGTATACACCAAAACCATCTATGAGATGCATAAAAAGTTTGGCTTTAACAAGTTCATTATTGCTGTACCATCTCTTCCTATCAAGGCTGGAACATCACAGTTCATTGATGATAGTTATGTAAAACACCATTTTTCTGATGCGTGTGGATATAACTGTGATATTGAATTGGGTGTATTAGAAAGTCCGAAGAAAAAGAAAAAAGGTTTTTTAGCTATGCCTCCTGCTGTCCGTGATTTTGTAACCGGCTCATGTCAGAATTCAAACAAGATTTATGTATTGCTTGTTAATATGCAGTTGTTGACAAATGGTAATATGCTTACACGATCAGACTATGATTATTTAGTTGAGGGGTTTTACAGACCATTTGACGCATTGAAAGCTACAAAGCCAATTGTGATTATTGATGAACCTCATAGATTTTCTCGTGACCAAAAAGCATATAAAGCTATTGTTGAGGAACTATGTCCACAGATGATTATTCGTTACGGTGCAACCTTCCCGGATACAACTGTTGGAAAAGGCAAAAATAAAGTAACTTTCAAGGATTTTAATAACCTTGTGTACGAGTTAAATGCTTGTGATTCTTTCAATCTAAACTTGATTAAAGGAATTGCAAAAGAACATTTTGAACCTTTATCCCAAAAGGAAGAAAAGGTTAAATTGTTGTCCGTGGAATCAAAAACTTCCGCTACATTTCAATTCAAAAAACGTGGAGAAGAAACAAAAACATATACACTTGCAACAGGTGATTCGTTATCTGTTATTGATTCATCCTTTGAGGGGCTGACAATAAGTGCTATTGGCAAAAACTTTATTGAATTGATAAATGGTCAAGTGAAATTTCAGGGCGAAGAATTCAATACTGACATTTATTCTTCATCTTACCAAGAACAAATGCTAAAATTAGCAATTCAGCGACATTTTGAAACAGAGCGTCAGAATTTCTCCGGCAGACAATTCAAAATAAAAACTTTAGCATTATTTTTCATAGATGACATCACCTCTTATCGTGATTCTGATGACGGCAAAGAAGCATATTTGAAAGTGATGTTTGAAAAACTTCTACTTGAAAAAATTGAAGAATTGTTACGAACACTTCCTGATAGTGAACAGGAATATAAAGACTACCTTGAAGCAAGTAAAGCTGATATCTCTGCTTGCCACGCAGGATATTTCGCACAGGACAACAGTGATTCAGATGAAGCCATTGCAAATGAAGTTGCTGATATTCTTCACAATAAGAAAAGACTTATTTCCTTACATAAAGAAGATGGTTCCTTCAATACAAGAAGATTCTTGTTCTCTAAATGGACGCTTAAAGAAGGCTGGGACAATCCTAACGTATTTACAATTGCGAAATTGCGTTCTAGTGGAAGTGATAATAGCAAACTACAAGAAGTAGGTCGTGGACTTCGTCTGCCTGTTGATGAAAATGGTAATCGAATTTCTAACGAAGAATTCAAGCTTAATTATATTGTAGATTTCACAGAAGCAGATTTTGCTCAAAAACTTGTTGACGAAATAAATGGTGAATTACCAGAGACACATACGATTACAGATGACATTCTTAAAAATGTAGCTGAAAAGCGTGGTGTAGATCCTAACGCTCTGTTCTTTGAATTGGGAGCAAAGGGTTATATTAATATGGATCGTGAAATTATCGCAGACAAGAGAGATACTTTCTTTGCTGATTATCCTGAATTCGCTACAGGTGTGGACGGTAACAAGGTTACTGATGTTAACAAGAATAAGAAAGAAGAAATCCATGTAAGAAAAGCAGTATACTCTGAACTAAAGGAGTTATGGGAACGTATCAACCATAAATATTATTTGTTTTATGATGTAGACTTGTCTGATGAAATACCACAGGCACTTCACGAAATATTGAGAAGGTCCGGAATTTTCGGCAATGTCACTTTGTATAGCCATAGAGATCAGGTTGCAACAGAAGGAAATGCTATGGTTATAAGAGAGGATTCTGGCGTATCATATTCCATAAAACGCCCTATCCCTTACAATGAATTCTTAAAGAGGATTAGTCAGCAGACAAGCATTCCTATTAAAGAACTTCATAAAGCTATGTGTGAGCTTTCTATGGAAAAAGATATTCCAGATGAATACATAAATGAATATTCTGTTGCAAATATTGTTTCAGCCTTTACTGATTGGCATATAGAAAAAATGCAAACTCGATTTAAGTATAAACGTTCGGCACAACCTGTGACTGAAACGACCTTAACCTATAAAGATGGTTCTCCTAGAGATGTTATCAAGCAGGGAAATGTAGGTACAAAATTTGCTGAAGGTACACCTTCTGATAAATATTTATATGACAAGATTGTGTTTGATTCACCTCTTGAAAAAGCAAATATTATGACCGATATAGACGAAGTTGTAGTATACGGAAAAATACCAAAATCAAGTGTCGCAATCCCTACGATAGTTGGTGAAAACTATAGTCCAGACTTTATGTATGTTGTTAAGCATAAGGACGGAACTAAGGAATTGAATATTGTTGTCGAAACAAAACTGGTAGAAAATAAATCCACACTTCGTGGAATTGAAGACGCTAAGATTAAATGTGCTGAGGCTTTCTTCAAGCAGCTCACTATTGATGGATATACTGTTTCATTCCATACACAGTTAAGCAATAAGAAAGTTAAGCAGATTATCGATGATGTAATAGCGGGATAATTAGTAATATAAATGTTATATACATATGGTAGGAGGATTGTTATTGAAAAACACAGATGATAAAACAGAGATTATATTAGCACAATGGCAAACATGTGTCGAAATGGCTAATTCAGTTAGTCAACGAAGAGATACAATGAATAATATTTTTGTAACATTAAATTTAGCTATTATCGCAGCTGTCTCAATCACTTGGGATCTAAAATCATTATTTATTCTTGCTACAGGAATAGTTATTTGTATTATATGGATATTATTCATTAGAAACTATAAGTTGCTCAACACGGAAAAGTTTAATGTTATCAACGATATTGAAAAAAAGTTACCCGTTAAACCATTCAATGATGAATGGAAAAAATTAAAAAGCAATAAAAAATACAGAGATAGTACAAAATTAGAAAATACACTACCAATAATGTTTATTGTTTTATATGTGATTGCAATTGCTGCTATTGTTGCTATCAAATGTTATACACAAGGAGGAACACCATGACTTACAATTTATTTATCAGCCACTCATGGGCATATGGAGATGCATACGATAAATTAACGGATATGCTTAGAGCTAAACCATATTTTGATTATCGTGACTATTCTGTTCCAAAGGATGATCCAATTCACAATGCCCCATATACATATCAACTTAAAGAAGCTATTAGAAAACAAATGCAACCTGCCAGTTGCGTTTTAATCATGGCAGGTGTCTATTCAACTTACAGTAAATGGATAAACATTGAAATAGAACTTGCAAAGAGCATGAATAAAAAAATAATAGCAATCGAACCATGGGGTTCCGAAAGAACATCGACTGTTGTTAAAACTGCAGCAGATAGAATTGTTAAATGGAATACCGACTCTATTGTTAGTGCGATTAGGGGGTATTGATACCTCACATACCATTTCGCTACTTGAACATAAGAAAACGACCATACAGGAGCATATCAACTCTTGTATGGTCGTTATTTCTTTTGTCACCGCTTGAAGACGTCACTCAAAAACTGTTTTTTCTAGCAATCCCTAAGTGAAGGTTTCTTTGCGGTCTCTTTTTTGCGCTGCTTTCAAATTTTTAATCCTTCAAAATCAGCTCCACCGGACAGTGATCCGATCCCAGCACCGTTGTGTCGATCTTCGCATCCTCCAGTCTGTCTTTCAAACTTTCTGACGTCATAAAATAATCAATTCTCCATCCAGCATTTTTGCTGCGCGCCTGGAAGCGGTACGACCACCAGGAATAGATGCCCTCCTGATCCGGATAAAAATACCGGAACGTATCGATAAAGCCATTTTCCTGCAGCTTTGTCATCTTTGCGCGCTCTTCGTCCGTAAAGCCTGCGTTTTTACGGTTGGTTTTCGGGTTCTTTAAATCAATTTCTTTGTGCGCAACATTCAAATCTCCGCAGAAAATCACTGGCTTGTTTGCTTCCAGCTTCTTCAAATACGTGAAAAAGTCATCCTCCCACTTCATACGGTAATCCAGCCGTGCCAGACCGTCCTGGGAATTGGGTGTATACACTGTAACCACATAATAGTCCGGGTATTCCAGCGTGATTACTCTGCCCTCGTGATCGTGTTCCTCAATTCCGATGCCGTATGCGACCGACAGAGGTTTCTGCTTTGTAAAAATCGCCGTCCCGGAATAGCCCTTTTTCTCCGCATAATTCCAGAACTGTTCATAACCCGGCAGCTTCATCTCGATCTGCCCCGCCTGAAGCTTCGTCTCCTGCAGGCAGAAGATATCCGCATCCGCCTCGTTGAAAAAATCCATAAAGCCCTTTGTCATACAGGCGCGAAGCCCATTCACATTCCATGAAATCAATTTCATACCTTTTCTCCGTTTCTATTACAACTATGCTCAGCCGCCCAACTGCTTACGCATCCGGCGCCACGAAATACAGCTTCTCCACCTCTTCTATGCCAGCCTTCGCTGCGGTTGCCTCTGTAATTTCTTTTTTCAATCCGGGCACACACTCTGCCGCAAGCAGCACCGTCAGCTCCACCTGATCCGTGTAAACCGTGTTCTCCGCTTCCAGACCGTTCTGGCGCAGGATGTACTGAATCCTTCCGATTCCATTATAGTCTGTGCAGATTTTTAAACGGACGCCATAACGCATCGTCCCGATTTTGGACGCGGCAATCCCTTCTTTTACTGCGCCGGAATAGGCGCGCACCAGTCCGCCAGTGCCCAGCAGCACGCCGCCAAAATACCGTGTCACAACGACTGCGACGTTTCTTACGCCCTCGCCTAAAAGCACCTCCAGCATCGGACGTCCCGCCGTCCCGGAGGGCTCGCCATCGTCGCTGCAGCGCGTCAGCTCCGCTTTCGTACCGATGACAAACGCCGAGCAATTATGCCGGGCGTCCCAGTATTTTTTCTTCATCTCATCAATAAACGCAACCGCCTCTGCTTCGGATTCGACCGGACGGACGTTTGCGATAAAGCGCGATTTTTTTTCCACCAGCTCTGCCTGACCGCCCTCCAGCACCATCCGGTAAGGCTCCCTGACCGTTTCTTTTTCTTCCATAAAAATTCTCCATTCTACAGCTGCCCTGCGGTTTCTCATCTGTCCGCTGACAGGCGTTTCCCGCTTCCCAACCAGTATAACAGCATTTCTTTTTGTGAACAATATCTTAATATGGCAGAAAAACCTTTATTTACCTGCCCGATTTTGCTATAATTAGGGGAGGTAATGTCCAAAACCAAGGAGGTTTCATTGCATGAATTATGGCAAAAAGAGTGTAAAACAGAAAAAGAAAGCACTCCAGTCAACATCTTCGAAGCTCGGACGCAAATGCCTGCTCACCTTTTCCAAGGTGCTGCTTTTATGCGTCATTGCAATCGGGATTATCGGCATCTGCGCCGGACTGGGGGTTTTCAAGGGGATTATAGATTCTGCACCTACCATCACACTGGAGGATGCAACTCCCACCCGATACTCTTCCTTTATTTATGACAGCAAGGGAAACCAGATGGCGAAGCTGATCGCCGAGGACTCCAACCGTGTCCCCGTTACGATGGATCAGATTCCCACCGATCTGGCAAACGCCTTTGTCGCCATCGAGGATGAGCGTTTTTACCAGCACAACGGTATCGACATCATGGGGATTCTCCGTGCCGGCGTAACCGCCGTAAAGACCGGCTTCAAACGGCAGGAGGGTGCCAGCACCATCACCCAGCAGCTGATCAAAAATACCGTCCTGACGACCTGGACTCAGGAAAAGACGCTGGGCGAACGAATCAAGCGAAAAGTCCAGGAGCAGTATCTTGCGATTCAGCTGGAAAAAGATACCAACGACAAATCCAAGATCCTGGAACAATACATGAACACGATCAACCTGGGCCAGAACACGCTGGGCGTACAGGCTGCCTCCAAGCGTTATTTCAACAAAAACGTCTGGGAGTTAAGCCTTTCCGAATGCGCGACCATCGCCGGAATCACCCAGAACCCGTCCAAGTATAATCCGCTGACCCATCCTGACAAAAACCAGGATCGCCGTGAAAAGGTGCTGACCAACATGCTTGAGCAGGGCTATATCACACAGGCGCAGTACGACGAGGCGGAATCGGATACTGACAGCTTATACCGCAGAATCCAGACCGCCAACCTCGAAGTCGGCGGAGATTCTTCCGTAGACTCTTACTATGCGGATGCAGTCAAAGAAGCCGTAACCGAAGACCTGATCGCAGCCGGCTATACCGAAACCCAGGCTTACGTCATGGTTTATTCCGGCGGTCTGAGCATTTTCTCCGCCATGGATCCCGATATTCAGGCGATCTGTGACTCCGTTGCTTCTGACGAATCCCTCTATCCGGACGGCACGCGTTGGCTGTTAAGCTACCAGCTGACCTACCGCGATCCTGATTCTGAGGAGGAAGGCGGCATCGTCAACATCAGCTCGGAAAAGTACAAATCCTATTATCAGGAAAACGGCGACAAAAACTTCAACCTCCTGTACAGCTCTCAGGAAGAGGCGAATGAAGCGATCGAGGCCTATAAGGCTGCTACGATTCCCGACAGTGCGGAAATTATCGGCGAATCCATCACCCTGACGCCCCAGCCCCAGATTTCCTTAACGATCGAGGATCAGTCCACGGGCTATGTCGTTGCCATGATCGGCGGCCGCGGCACCAAGGAAGGAAACCTGACCCTGAACCGCTCCACCGATGCGGTTCGTCAGCCGGGTTCCACCTTTAAGATCGTCTCCACCTATGCGCCCGCGCTGGACAGCGCCGGCATGACTCTCGCGGATGTCGAGGTCGACGGTCCCTTCAACTATGACAATGGCAGACCGGTATCCAACTGGTATTCCAGCGGCTACCGCGGCATCTGTTCCCTGCGGGATGGTATCCGGGACTCCTTAAATATCGTTACGGTAAAGGTCCTGACGCAGATCACTCCCCGTCTGGGCTATGAATATTTACAGAAATTCGGCTTTACCACGCTGGTAGACGGCGTAGAGAAAAACGGCAAGATTTTCTCCGACGTCCAGCAGGCCCTCGCCCTTGGCGGTATCACATACGGTGTGAAAAACATCGAATTAAATGCCTCCTATGCCACTATCGCAAACGGCGGGCAGTATATCAGACCCAAGCTGTATACGATTGTAAAAGACCACGACGGCAACGTTATTTTGGATAACACCAGCACCGAGGGTACGCAGGTCATCAAGCCCTCAACCGCATTCCTCTTAACGAGCGCAATGCAGGATGTTGTCACTTCCGGTACCGGTACTGCTGTCAACTTCGGCGGCATGTCCATCGCCGGTAAAACCGGTACGACGTCCGATTATAACGATATCTGGTTCTCCGGCTACACACCGTACTACACCTGTACGACCTGGACAGGTTATGACAACAACACAAAGCTGCGCAAGGGCGAAGAACGAAGCCTTGCAAAGAAGCTCTGGAAAGCAGTCATGAGCCAGGTGCACGAAGGTCTGGAAAACAAATCCTTCTCTCAGCCTGCCGATATCGTCGCACAGACTGTCTGCGCAAAGTCCGGCAAGCTGCCCACCGCACTCTGCGGTGAAACCTTAAAGACCGAATATTTTGCTGTAGATACGGTTCCGACAGAAACCTGTGACGTACACTATCAGGGTAGTGTCTGTGCCTACAGCGGTCTGCCCGCAGCAGATGCCTGCCCCTTTGCAACGGAGGGTACTCTGGAAATGCTTCCGGAAAACGAACGTATCCTGACCGGTCAGGTGACCTCCGAGGATTCCCAGAGGGTCTGCGAGCACAGCTCCGTCTTCATGGCAACCCCCGGTGCAGATCAGATCATCGAGCAGGAACGGCTCGAGCTTCAGCTGCGCAGCAACTCTGCACAGTACGAAGCTCTGCTCGTAAGCCTGCAGCAGCAGCTCCAGACCGCAGTAGAGGATAAGGCGATTGCAGATCAAGAGCTTGCAGCGGCTGCCGATGACAATGCAAAAGCGGCTGCACAGAGCGCTGTTGATGAGGCACAGCACCGAATCGACAGCCTCAACGCACAGATCAATCAGTTAAATGCCGCACAAACCTCTGTCCAGACACAGTCTGCCGCAGCTGCACCGTCTTCCGACGGCAGCGCAGCCGACAATGTCCCTGTCGATGATGGAAATGCAAACTAACGCGCTTACAGCGCATACCAAATACAATAGAATGCACGCTCTGCGAGCATTTTATTGTCATGAATAAAAAAAGAATGTGCCTTGGCACATTCTCGCGCCCAGGGCGGAAGGGTAGATGGTTGCCTCAG
>ERZ791887.181-NODE-181-length-74800-cov-5.865677_pt1 | contig 74800 bp, 69 predicted proteins | sample MGYA00510157_ERZ791887 | MGnify/ENA primary metagenome ERZ791887 (study PRJEB30046, sample SAMN00792112) | human gut metagenome | study: EMG produced TPA metagenomics assembly of the A metagenome-wide association study of gut microbiota in type 2... | reverse complement strand
GCTATTAGGATATATCCTGTATTTATATGCTTTTAACACCCACTGTCGCCACCTTTCTACCCTTGATTTTCTATATATTTTCTCAACATCTCTTCTGATACATTTCCTACACTGCAGACAAAATATCCGTCCGTCCAAAAAGTATGTTCTTTCCAGAAATGTTTTCGTAGATAATCCGGATATCTTTTCCAAATATGATATGCTGTATAACTCTTCATCAGATTTACTATTTTACTGATAGACATTGTTGGTTCTGTTTCTATCATGTAATGAATATGATCTTTATCTGTCTCCATATATCTGATAATGACTTTATGCTTTTGACATATCTCATAAGAAAACTGCTTTATATCATCTGATATTTGTTTTGACATCAGCAATTTCTTTCTATACTTGCATACGAAAATAATCTGATACTGTAACAAATATTTGTGTCTGTTTTTTGATTTCCACGTTCCCATAACGCAAGTATAGCACAAACCTCCGCTTCCGGCTACCTTAACCCACCGTCTAAAGCCAGTGAGATTGCGGTAGCCCTCTTTCAAAATAAAGATAACAGAGATAGCATACAGCAATCTGTTAACAAGCGGTACGCTCAATTTCTACCTTTCCGACATAGACGGTCAGGCGCAGGAACGCTTGGAAACGCTTGCAGAACAGATGAAACAGTCACAGGGCATTACAGAGCAATTAATTCATACCAAAGTACGATGACAAAAATTTTTTAATAACCTTTTTAACGATAAATACCTTGCAATCATTGACTTTTAGGCATTTTAGGTGTACGCTTAGCATTGGGTTAGCGGCGGCTAATCAAGTCGCCGCTATATTGAGAAATACGAGTTAGTCAGTGCTAACTATTATATACGAAGGAGAGCAATAAATGATTGACAAAAACCTGCTCCGATTGCTCGGAGATAATAAGAAATATATATTTTATACCGTAGGTCTGATGGTACTCGGTTTATTTGCCAACGTCGGCATTACCGCCGCAATCTGCTGGGTGATAAACCTTGCCATTCACTACGATGAGTATAGCGGCGGTGCAACCATATTTCTGTGGCCCGCCGTATGCGCAGTTATCTGTATCATCGTGCGCTATACCGCATCCCGACTTGTAGGCGACTTAAAGGACACGCTCGGCAGAAAGGCAAAAAAAGACCTGCGTGAACGTGTATATAACAAAATCGTAAAATTGGGTGTTCGTTCTACGGACGGAATGAGTATGGCAGGTTTAACGCAGGTATCTATGGAGGGTGTGGAGCAACTTGACCTCTATTATTCTTCCTATATTCCGCAGTTCTTTTATGCTATGCTCGCCCCCTTTATTCTGTTCGGCATCACTGTATGGATCGAATGGCGTGTGGCAGTAGTTCTGCTTTGCTGTGTACCGCTAATTCCCGTGTCTATCATTGCCGTATCCAAATACGCAAAGAAGATATTTGCAAAGTATTGGGGCAAATATACCTCGATGGGTGACTCTTTCCTTGACAGCGTTCAGGGATTGAAGGAACTCAAAATCTTCAAGGCAGACGAAGCTCAGCACACGAAAATGAACGAAACAAACGAGGACTTCCGCAAGATTACGATGAAAGTTCTCGTGATGCAGCTTGCCAGCACTACCATTATGGACTTGGTTGCATATGGTGGTGCAGGAATCGGTATTGCTATGGCGATTTTATCGGTTGTTAAATGGGAGCTTGCACCGATTTCGGCATTGTTCCTTATTTTAGTTGCGGTTGATTTCTTCCTTCCGCTTCGAGCCTTTGGTTCAGCATTTCACGTTGCGATGAACGGAGCAAGTGCAGGTAAAAAGATTCTTTCACTTCTTGAACAATCCGATCCCGTTTGGGGAGAAGAAACCGTTACCGACACCGAAATAAAAGTAGAGAATGTGACCTTCTCCTATGACGGCAAACGAGATGTGCTGAAAAATGTGTCTATGACTTTCCCGAAAACGGGAATGACCGCCATTGTAGGCGAATCGGGTTGCGGTAAATCTACCGTAGTCAATATGCTTTTCGGTGCGTTCAGACCGAAAGGCGGTGCTGTAACGGTTGGCGGCAAGGAGCTTGAAAGCCTTTCCCGTGAGAGCTATTATTCTCACCTTGCCGTTGTCAGTTATAACACCTATATCTTCAATGAAACGGTCAGAGCAAACTTTATGCTCGCAAATAAAGCCGTAACCGATGAAGAAATCTATGGGGCACTTGAAAAGGTGAACCTTGCCGACTTTATCCGTGAAAACGGTGGACTTGATAAGGTCATCACCGAGGATGCCGCCAATATCTCCGGCGGTCAAAAGCAGCGACTTGCCCTTGCGGTGAACCTTGTGGCACACAAGGATATTTATGTGTTCGACGAAGCAACGAGCAATATCGACATTGAAAGCGAAGCTATCATTATGGCGAATATCAAGGCTCTGTCGAGAGAGAAGGCGGTTATCGTTATTTCCCACCGTCTTGCCAATGTTACACCCGCCGATCTGATTTACTATATGGAATCGGGCGAGCTGAAGGAAAGCGGTACACACAGCGAACTGATGGAAAGAAACAGCGGTTACGCTAAGCTCTATACCACACAGAAAAATCTCGAAGAAGGCTATGCGGAGGTGGGAGTATGAGTATGAGTAAAAAGAACAACCTTCGCAGAAGCGGAGCAAAAATAATGGCAAGTCTTATCCTGCTGCTCGGCAGTCTTGCCTATATTATGGTACTTGCCGTCATTAACGGTTCGGTCGGCTTTATCTGCGCTATGGGTGTTACCTTAATGGGTGCTGTCGGCGTTGCAAAGGCCCTCGGAGAAACGATTGCTCTTTCCTATGGAATGATTATCGGACTTGCTATCGGTTGCGGTGTGCTTCGAGGACTACTTCGTTATTTGGAGCAGTATAGCAATCACTATATCGCCTTCCGTCTGCTTGCGGTTCTCCGTGATAAGATCTTCGGAGCACTTCGTACTCTTTGCCCTGCAAAGTTAGAGAGCAAACAAAAAGGTTCTATTATTGCAATGATCACATCGGACATTGAAACTCTTGAGGTTTTCTATGCCCATACTATTTCGCCTATTTGCATTGCAGTTATTGTTTCCGCCGCAGTAGTGCTGTTTGTAGGAATGGTATCCAGTTGGTATCTTGCACTCATTGCACTTGCAGGATATATAACGGTAGGAATTATCGTTCCCCTGATTTCTTCCGGCAAGCTGAAGGAATCGGGTGTTCGTTACCGTGCGGAATTTGCATCATTCAATGCCTATTTCCTTGACAGTATCAAGGGCATTAAAGACATTGTCCTTAATAATGCAGGCAAGGAACGTGAAAAAGAGGTCAACGACCGTTCCGATATTCTGCTTCGTGAAACCAGGAAGATGAAGCACGACACCACAAAGGCAAGTGCGACAACCGAGCTGTGTGTTTCTCTGTTTATTATCGCTGCACTTGCAGTCGGTATTGCTCTTGTAGCAAACGATGTGCTGACCATTGGCAAAATGATTATCGGCGTTGTTGCAGTGTTCGGCTCTTTTGGTCCCGTTATCGCAATTTCTGCCCTGCCCGGAAACCTCACACAGACCTTTGCAAGCGGTGACAGAGTGCTGAATCTGCTTGCAGAGAAACCCGCTGTAACACCCGTACAGAACGGTGAAAAGATAGAGTATAACGACCTGAAGGTAACGGATCTGTCCTTTTCTTACGACGGACAGACGCAGGTGCTTTCCGATATTTGTATGCACGCCGGGAAGGGTGAGATTATCGGCATCGTCGGTGAGTCGGGATGCGGTAAGTCTACGTTCCTGAAATTGCTCCTCCGCTTTTGGCAAAAAAACCACGGCGAGATTGCCTATAACGGCGTTGATATTGATAACATCGACGGTGACAGTCTGCTTGATAATGTAACAATGGTCAGTCAGGTAACTTATCTTTTTGATGAAACGATAGAAGATAATCTCCGTATTGCAAAGCCGGACGCTACACAGGAGGAAATCGAAGCCGCCTGCAAATTAGCATCTATCCACGATTTTATCCTCACTTTGCCGGACGGCTACAAAACCCGTGTGGGGGCTTTGGGTGATAACCTTTCCGCAGGCGAAAAACAGCGTATCGGACTTGCACGTGCGTTTCTGCGTGGAAGTGAGCTAATTTTGCTCGACGAGCCGACCAGCAATGTAGACAGTATTAACGAAGGTATTATTTTGAAAGCGCTCAAAGAGCAGAAGAACAAAAAAAGCATTATTCTCGTATCCCACCGTGAGTCTACGATGGCGATTGCTGACATAATCTATAGAGTAAAAGACGGCAGAATGCTGGAATGTTAAGAGGAACCTTATGACTAAATTGAAGAATACACTTAATTTTTTGTTTATCAGAAAGGCTTTTTGAAAAAGAGAAAGGCGAAAAATTATGATAGATAAAATTCAAGGCAAGCGAGAACGGGAAAAGCGTACCGTCGCTTTGATGATACGACTTTATTGTAGAAAGAAGCATGGGACAAAGAAAAATCTTTGTCCCGAATGCGAAGCACTTTCGCAGTATGCGATGCAGCGCAGTGATAAATGCCCCTTTATGGAAACCAAGACCTTTTGCTCTAACTGCCGTGTGCATTGTTACAAGCCGGAAATGCGTGAAAAAATCCGTGAGGTTATGCGCTTTTCAGGACCGAGGATGATACTCCATCATCCCGTAATGGCAGTTCGCCACGTCATAGAGAGTAAAAAGGAAAAGAAACGATTGGAGAAAGAAAATGAAAATTAAAAGACTTTTATGGATCATACTTGGATTTATTGGACTTGGTATCGGTGCAGTCGGTGTTGTTTTGCCTATGCTGCCTGCCTTTCCGTTTCTTCTCCTTGCAGCGTTCAGCTTCGGCAAAAGCTCGGAGAGATTGCATAAGTGGTTCATCGGTACGAAGCTCTATAAAAACAATTTGGAATCCTATGTAAAAGGTCAAGGTATGACTTTGTACACCAAAATCAAGGTTATGGTTACAGTAACGCTTCTGATGGCGTTTGGCTTCTTTATGATGTTCCGCAAGGATCTGTATATCCCTTGTGCCATTCTCGGCGGCGTGTGGCTGTTCCATATCGTATATTTCATTTGGGGCGTAAAAACATACGGCGAGTGTTGATCCTGAGAATGCGCACTTAATTCAAGAAGCAATCAGCGAATTAACCGTGCAGTCACCAAGACCGCTTTCTCCCAAAATGCGTCAAGCGGTCGTAAAACTGGATAAAACACTGAAAGAATACAAGTTCCTATGCGAGAACCATATTGATTCTCCGCAGGAGCTTGTTTCTTTTATTACAGAAAAACGAGAGCAGATCGGCGCATTGGAAAACGATGTCATCTATAAAAACAAAGAAAGAGGTTATGCACAATGAAAAATACAGAACAGTCAGTATATGAAATGTTAAACCCGCCGAAGAAAAAGGCGGCTGTTGCGGTAGTGGACAGTAATATCCACCGAGAACACATATTACCGAGCGAAAAGGCATTTTCCTACAAAATGAAAATGGAAGCATTAAAGGCACAGGGCAAACGCACAGATTTAGCCTGAATGACTGCACCCCTTTTCACGCACAGAGTATCCGTATGAAGAAGTTACGGTGATAAATATGACCCGGTGATGATGCTGTTCAGCAAGTGTGATGCGACAAAACTTCTGCCCATTTCTGCACTATACAGGAGTTTTGGGGCATGTCAATAAGACCTGCCCAAAACAAGCATCCATTTGAATTGCAATTAAAAAAGGACGGCGACAGTGAACATTAGTTTTTAATAATCTGATAGAAAAATATCACCATTTCTTCTACTGATTCTTTGAAGCCACGCTTAATCCATTCGTCCAGCAGGCCGAATAATCCATATGAATAAAAGCGTGCTTGATAGCACTCCTTTGCGTTTGCGCCGTACTGCGGCATCATTACTTGATAGAAAGCGTCATAAATCGCAGACTGCATATTCGAAGTATATACGATCTCTAGAATATGCTTAATCTCATAATTAAATTGAAAAAAGTTCTTGGCATTAGCAAGATCAAATCTGTCGCGAACAGCGATAGCGTGTTCATCTGCCCACCGATTCCATACCTGTACGAACTTAAACGTAAGCGCTTCATTTTTGCTTGTATAATTACGAAACCAAGTGGCACGGCCTACTCCTGCTGTATCCGCTATTTCTTTTATGGATATTTTTTCAAAATCCTTTTCACGCATTAACTGGATCAGAGCATCCGATAAACACTCTTTTAAGAATTCTGTTGTTTTATTTCCTCTTGCCATATTGTACCCCTAACAAAAAGAATGATACTTTTACTCCCAGTTAGTCTCAAACAGGAAGCAACCTATTGAAAAATCACTGGAAATCTGTATAATGGCACCGGATACTATCGTATCATTTGCAGTCTGTCGTATCCTTATGATTTTATTATATCGAGTGGTTTAATGCAAGTCAAGAAGCGACAAGAAAGCGCATAAGAAGCGTTGAGATCAAAAAATGAGTATTCCAACCGTACTGCTTGATTTAGGCGGAACATTGCTCCCGATGGATCAGAAGGAATTTAAGAGAGGATATTTTGAACTTCTTGCAGAAAAAATGTCTGCCTGTGGAAAGCCGTATCCGATGGGCAGGGTTAGATGTTTCAGATTTTGAATGTATCACTACTTATGAAAACTCACGGTACTGTAAACCTAACCCGGAATCCTACAATGAAATCCTGTACAAGATGAATTTACAGTCGAAAGAATGTCTTATGGTTCGCAATGATGTGGCCGAGGATATGACAGCACGGGCGGTAGGAATAAATGTATTTCTTCTGACCGATTGCCTGATCAATAAAGAACATGAGGACATCAACCAATATCCAAGGGGCAGCTACGAGCAATTATTAAATTACATTGAAAATCTTAAATAAACGGAGATATAAACATGAATGAACAAACAAATATGCACAAGCCCGATGCAGATAAAAAAACGATAGGGAAAGGCAGGAAAAAGAAATTGATCTGCATTTTTTCGGTTACAGCAGTGCTAATCCTGATCGTTGCTTTATCCTTTAACAGTATATTAAACTTTGTCGTGAATAAAACCATGGGTAAAGATTTACCGGAATTGACATGCGAACCCGAAATCGGTAAATGGTATGCGGTAGATATCAATGATGCAGTCAGCTCAGACGGCAGCAAATGGCAGGGATATTTTCGCAAAGGAAGTGAAAACAAAGTTGTCTTATACTTTTATGGCGGCGGTTTCAGTGTAAACGATTATACAGCCGCAAGGTCTATGGATGTTGAGGGCGGATTTTACAATCCTCGTATGAATACGGGGCTGAACGTTATGACTTATGCCATAAAGGAATGGGGAATCGGAAATTCCGCAGAAGAAAACATCCTTAAAGATTGGACTTTTATCGGTGTACCCTATTGTAACGGTGATTTCCATGCGGGAACGAACACAAAAGAATATACCGCATTGGACGGAAGGACAAAAACCATCTATTACGAAGGATACAATAATTATCGCAAGCTGGTGACAAAGATATTTGACTATATCAATGATTCGCCCGAACAGCTGCTCGTTACAGGTTCGAGCGCCGGTGGTTTCGGAGCGGCTATTTTGGCAGACGATGCGATTGAATTGTTCAACAACCCGCAAGATGTTACCGTACACGTGGACAGCTCGCTACTAATCAAGGAAGATTGGCACGACGTAATGGTCGAAGAGTGGAAATCGCCCAAAGCAATGAGAGATGTTGTAATGGGCGATAATATAACGCTCGATTCTCTTGTTGCTTTGCACCAAAAGAGAACGGATGTTAAAATTTTGTTTGACTGTTCCGTGCGCGATTTCAATTTATCTCAGGCACAAGTGTTCTTCGATAATGGTTCTAATATGGATATGCCGTTAAAAATAGGAAAATCCGAAGGCGACAGATTCCAGCAATTATTAAAAAAGATGGTAACCGATATGCAGGAGCAAATACCCGGCTGTGGAATTTATATTTGGGATGAGGAAGCGCAAAAGGATGGTCATTTGACGGTTCATACGGCAACAGGTACTAAAATTTATTTCGATAAAAGAGGCGAAAATCCGAGTATTGCAAATTGGCTGCAGGATGCAATTAACGGTAATATAAAGACTTACGGATTAGAATTATTGGATAAAAGTTTCTGAACATCTTACAACTACGTAGAGGAAAAACAAAATGAGAGAACACGTTTTTAATCAAAAATGTTCTGCAAAACAAACCCTGAAAGAAAAAAAGAAACAAAAGTTCCAGGAGTTATCGACATTTTGGAAAGGTACGGTTATCGGTCTTTCCATATCGACGATTGTTGCTATCGTTGCGGCAATAGGATATTTCATGGAAAACATTTATCCTCTGCTCAGTCTGATGGGGGTATAAGAAATGAAATTCAAAGAATTATCGAAATTTTGGAAAAGAACAATTATTACATTAAGTGCTTTGACTGTTATATTTGCACTGATTTTCGGCAGTTTGGTTGGCTTTTTGACGAATATGCACACCGAAAACGAGGTGTTACGCAACACACTCAAAAAGCCTGACAGCGAACTCATAGGGCAGAGGCTTGTCATCGAAAGAAAAGGCAAAGGCGACATTTATGCAAATGTTTATATTCCCAAAACAGCGTCAGATGAGAAATTACCCGTATTATTCAATGCGCACGGCGGTGGTTTCTTCTTAGGCGACGCTGATGAAATGGACTCGCAATGCGATTATTGGGCGAATGATTGGAATGTTATCGTTGTTTCTATCAATTACACAAAATTGGATACAAAACCGATGAATTATGCCGTTTCCGAAATTACGGATACGGTTGCTTATTTTGAAAAGAATGCAGACAAATACAATGCGGATGTTACAAGATTTTCAGTTATCGGTCATAGCGCAGGCGGATTTTTAGCAGCAAAAGCGGCGATTGCTTTGGACGCAAACGGCTTTCCGTTGGAATCGCAAATTCTTCTCTGTCCATGGACAACGGGGCTTCCCAAAACCGTAAGTTCAACACTTGCGCCTGCCTTTTTCAGCCTGGGCGGTGCTGACGCTATTTCGCAAGAATCATCGCAGTATCAAGAAGTATTAAAAGCTGCCGGTGTTCCTTATACTGTAAAAGAATACGAAGGCGGCGAGCATCCTTTTATACATTCACCTTATCCTGAATTTCAGAAAGGACTTTCAGCAGAAGAAAAAGCAGTATTTGCTAACGAAGAACAGTTTGCTTTATCTTACCAAGCGGAAAACGATATAAAAGAATGGCTTAACAGTCTTTGGGCGTAACATTACTGTACTTAGCATACAGTAACAAAGACTTTGTATCTCAAATAAGCCAGGTCTGTTTCCATGGTATTAAGAGAGCGTTTAACTGCTTTCCTGAATGGAAAGCAAAATATGTTACTTAATTTCATCTTGTATGAAAGTCAAAATACTTATAGAAAGAATCTATTTTTATGACTACACTGTTACTGCTCGTTATATACATCGCATTTATCGGATTAGGAATCCCCGATTCGCTTTTTGGTACGGCATGGCCGGCGATTTATACTGAATTTGATCTACCCATATCCTTTGCAAGTTTTGTCACGGTCATTATTTCCTGCGGGACGATAGTTTCCAGTATGTTCAGTGCTGAAATTATCAACCGTTTCGGAACAAACAAAGTTTCTGCCTTCAGCACGGCATTGACCGCTGTTGCGTTGCTCGGCTTTTCCATTTCGGGGAGTCTATGGCTTTTATGTGCATTCGCCGTTCCACTGGGACTGGGTGCAGGTGCCATTGACACAGCACTGAATAATTATGTGGCGGTGCATTATTCAGCAACGCACATGTGCTTCCTTCATTGCTTTTATGGAATCGGCGTGTCAGTTAGTCCTTATATTATGTCATTGGTGATTGGAGGAAAATCCGGTTGGCGTGGTGGATATCAAGTGGCTTTTCTAATACAGCTTTGCATTGCACTGCTTTTGGTCTTCACTTTACCGATCTGGAAAAAAGTTCACCCTCAAAAAGTCGAGGGAAAAAAGACCGTTAAAACGCTGACACTCAAAGAAATTGTTAATATCCCCGGTGTCAAAACCATGTGTTGTCTGTTTTTTACCACCTGTGCGATTGAATACACTTGTGGAAGCTGGGGGAGCACATTCCTTGTAGAATATAAGCATCTGGCGTCAGACCAGGCCGCTAAGATGGTTATGTTTTATTATATTGGAATGGCACTCGGACGGTTTCTGTCAGGAATCCTCGCTGCACGGTTAAACAGTTGGCAGATTATAAAAATCGGTCAGTATATTTTAGGCGGAGCGCTCCTCCTTCTCCTGCTTCCACTCTCTCCGATTGTTTCAGCAGCTGGCCTCTTTTTGGTCGGACTTGGCAACGGCCCCCTTTTCCCAAACTTTAACTATCTGACGCCTCAGAATTTCGGAGAAGATATTTCTCAGTCAGTTATGGGAACGCAAATGGCTTCTGCTTATGTCGGTATCATGCTCGCTCCAGCGCTTTGCGGAGTTTTGGGGCAATTTATCAACATGAGCGTTTTTCCCATATATCTTCTTGTGTTCTATCTGTTTATGATTGTTACAACAAGAAAGGTAACCCAAGTCCTTAACACAGCAAAATAATATAAAAGGAAATCTGTTTCATGTTTTACGAAGAAATTTATCAGCCGAAAGTATCTTATTGTAACAGGGATGAAAGGCTGCCAATGAAGCTGGCCTGTGAATTTTGGAAACGTTAGGAAGACATCAATCAGACCATGACAGAGACAGTGCGATCGACGGCATCCCAAGCGAAATCGCATCAACTGACTGAGTTCAGAGCAGAATGTTCCATATACGCTCAAAAATATTTAAAAGCTTGCAAAGAAAACCAATTTTATGCGACAGAAAGGACACGGTGTAACCCATTTTGCTGAGTTACACCGTGTCCCACATAAAAGCTTCCTTATCTGGCGTTGCCAAAGGAGACGCCCTCTTCTCTTTTACAGCTTATCTGTATTACTTTTCTTCTTTCTTTGCAGCATCCTTTTTGGTATCTGCTGCTGCATCTGCATCTGTTTCCTCTGTCTCTTCTTCTACCGGAGCATTATGAGCTCTTGTAACAGTGACAACAACTGCTTCCGGATCTGTCATCAAGTCAATATCCGGATTGGATGCGATCGCAAGATCCTTTACCAGAACTACATCACCAATCTTCATCGACTCTACGTCGATCTCTATTCTGTCTACCAGTGCTGCAGGCAATGCCTTGTAGGAAATCTCTTCCAACTTCTGCTGCAGGATTCCATCTACCACTTTCTCATGATTCAGCAAAACTACTTCTGCTACGGAATGTACCTTTTCGTTGCTTACCAGTGCCTGAAAATCAATCTCCGTTACCTGATTCTTCATGGCATCATAATCAATTTCCTTGATCAGCACGTCGTAGGTCTTGCCATCTACTTCCAGCATCAGCTGGCTGCCTTTATTGCTGGTTTTTAACAGGCGCTCCACTTCTCTCTGTCCGATCTTAACCGGAATGGAACCTGTAATTTCTCTGCCAAATACGTTACCAGTTACATAACCTTCTCTTCTGAGTCTCTTTGCTTTTACGTTCTTGTCTCTTGTTTCAGCTTTTAAAGTAGTCATTTATCTTTTCCTCCAAAATCTGAATGCTTAGCGAACCTGGTCATCTATGCGGGTCTGGTTAAGTATCCACTTCTTTGTTACAAATGCATTATAACACCCATTGCATATATGGCAAGTAGAAAATTGTGAAAAATCAGTGAATTCTCAGGCAAGTCTGCCCCACGCTGTACTATCCCCGGCGGCGCCTCGTCTCCCGGTAGCATCTGTCACACACCATAAATGTGCTTCCAACCGGCAGCGGCGCGCCGCAGTAGCGACATTTTCCGATATAATCCTTTTTATTCTTCGCCAGATAACGCATTATCGTCTCTTCGGTCTTTTCCCGCTCCCGCACCAGCCGGTCGGCGTCGATATTTTTCCCCAGTCTCGTCGAAAACTGATAATACAGATCCAGCATCTTATAAAATGTCTCATAGCGCACCAACCCCGCATCCGTGCACATCATCAGTGCCGGGAAGTGCAGCGCCACATCCGCCGTGTAGGTTTTACAGTAATACAACCACAATGCAACGATATCTCGATTTTTAATATCGATCGAACAGGTCAGCATACGGTACAGCAGATGCTTGTCCTCGAAGCCGTCGATCTCCTTGCGTTCTTTATACGCTTTTTCGTACAAAAAAAGCATTTCCTCGATACTGATCTTTTCAAAGGGAGCAGGTGTCTCCACCGATTTCCAGATTTTCAGCACGGTATCCAGAGGCTCCGCCATATCCAGAAGCACCTGAGGAAATCCGAGCGTCACATGCTCTACTTCGTCCTCCTGCATCGCCGCGTGTTCCCGAATATAGGAAAGCGCTTCCTTGCCGACCGCATTGATATAGCCCGTATCATAAAGCCCGAACCGTCCCGCGCGCCCGGCGATCTGGCGGATTTCCTCTGTTTTCAGCGGTCTTGTTTCTTTTCCGTCAAACTTCTCTGTTTGCACAAAAACGATCCGCCGCACAGGTAAATTGAGTCCCATTCCAATCGCATCTGTGGAAACGACCACTCGTGTCTCCCCGGCTGAAAACATCCGGATCTGGCGTCTGCGGATTTCCGGCGGCAGACTGCCGTAGATCACACTCGTCCGAATCCCCTGTCGCTCCAGTCTTCCGGCAATATCCAGTACTGCCCGCTTGGTAAAGACAATCAGTGCGTCTCCTGCTCTTACATCATCCGGAAAATCAAACGGCTCTTCTTCGCAGACCAGCGCGGTTTTCCGCTCATAACTGCGGATTTCAAAGGTATCACCGCACAGCTCAATGAGATGTGTCACCACCTTCTGTGCCGCGGGGCTCATGCAGATATGGATTTCCGGGCACTGAATACCGAGAATCCCACGTGTCCAGGAATGTCCGCGGTCGGAATCTGCGATCATCTGCGCCTCATCGATGACTGCCACATCATAAACCTGATCGATGTCAAGCATTTCCACCGTCGAGGAAATCACTCTGCTGTTTTCCTCATAAATCCGCTCTTCGCCCGTCAGCATCGTACAGGGGACACCGGATTCCCGCATCTTTTCGTAAACCTCCAGCGCCAGCAGACGCAGCGGACCCAAATAAATACCCTTGTACGCCGTGCGCAGACGCTGCAGTGCCTGATAGGTTTTACCGCAGTTTGTCGGTCCTACATGCAAAATAAAATGCCGCTTCATTTCCAGCGCACGCGGGAATTCCATTTCCGGCCGCGTCGGAACCATATCAATAATCTGGGAACGGATTCCGTTCTCCGCAAAATTTTTCAGAATGCTGCGCATCGGATGCTGGCAGATTTCGCCCGGGCGCTCGGTTCTCAGATATTCCAGCAGCCGGCTCGTCACCAGCTCCTGCTCCTCCTCCCGCAGCGTACCGATATCCAACCGTACCAGCTCCGGCATCAGAATATCTCTGATCTGCATGATTGCGTACTGATTTTTCTGTTTTAACGCATAGTACGCCATATTCCGGATCTGTCTGTGATATTCCTCCAGATGGGGCTGCGTCAGCTTTCCGGTTTTCGTGCGCTGCATTTCTGTAATCAGACGCCCGATTCGCTGCTCATACGTCTTTTTTCCGTCATTGTTTTTCTTTTTCAGCGCCATCGCGCTGTCTCTATACTGTGAGAAGTAAAACTGCACCAGCTTCTCTTTCTGTATCATGATGTTCCTCTTTCCTTTGGACTGCTATCCGCCGTCTGATCCTCTGTCTCGCCCGCTCGGTACAGATTGTCTCTATTTTAAACTTTTTTTCAAAAATATCCACGGGTTCTCATCTTTTTCCGCCTTGTTATCCACTATAAAACCGAGCTTTTTGCACAACCTGAGGGATTTTTCATTGTCCCGGTGCGCAACTGCCCGGATTGTCTCAAAAAACAGCTCTTCCCTGGCAACCTGCAGCACGGCTTCACACGCTTCCTGCGCATAACCATGTCCGCGGTACGCAGGCGCAATTACGAATCCAAGCTCCGGTTCTCCATAACCGTCTCTAAGCTGCAGTCCGGCGCGGCCGATTACGGTATGGCTTTCTGCCAGCTCGACTATCCAGATACCAAATTCATAAAATCCGTACTGGTACCGGATTTCATCCCGAATCTGCGCAAGCTGCCTGTCCCGGTCCTCAAACAGCGGTTCCAGAAACGGCGAATCGTCTTCTCCCGACTGTATTTCATATAATGCGTTCAGATCTACCTCCGTCATTTCCCGCAGTATCAGACGTTTTGTCCGTGCAATTTCCCACGCAATCCCTTCGTGCCGCTGCCACACGCGGTAGAGCCACTGTGCATCCAGGTCGTCCTGCCCACTATCCAGCTCCAGGCACCACCGCGTCTTCGGCGCAGCTTTATCCCGGTTCTGCTCTGTTATCACATACACACAGCACTGTCCGGCAGCTTCCAGGCGCTCGATCTCTTTTTTTTCATCCGACAGCCAGACGACGGCATCCCGATCGGTCCATTTTCTGATCATCTCTTTACTTCCCAAAACTTTTCCATTACAATAGATACCAGCATAAAGAGAAAGGAAACAACAGCCCGAATTACCGGGCTGCGGGTATTTATGATGGCACAGAAAAATCCTATCGTAACTATCACCATGGAAGACGGCAGCATCATGAAAGCGGAGCTTTATCCTGATATTGCTCCCGAATCCGTCAACAACTTCATCAGCCTGATCAAGAAACATTTCTATGACGGCGTTATTTTCCACCGCGTTATCCAGAACTTCATGATTCAGGGCGGTGATCCGGAAGGAACCGGCTGCGGCGGTCCCGGCTACTGCATCAAAGGCGAGTTCAAGTCCAACGGCTTCCAAAACGACTTAAAACATACAGAGGGCGTTCTTTCCATGGCGCGTACCATGATCCCGGATTCCGCAGGCAGCCAGTTTTTCATCATGCATAAGACCTCTCCCCATCTGGACGGTGAGTACGCTGCATTTGGTAAAATCATTGAAGGCATGGAAACTGTCAATGCAATTGCCAAAACTGCTACAAACTACGCAGACCGTCCGCTGCAGGATCAGAGAATCAAAACCATGACCGTCGATACCTTCGGCGTAGATTACCCGGAACCGAACAAACTCAAAGAAAGATAAGACCCTTCACAGGTTACGGCGTGCCCTTTTCAGGTACGCCGTTTTTTATCGTATAGGAAACTTCGTTTCCATACGATAAAAATGCTCCGCGAGGATGCGCACTCGGCGCAAGGGTAGATGGTTGCCGAGGCAACCGCGCCTCGGCGCGAGAATGTGCCAAGGCACTCTTTATTATCGTATAGGAAACTTCGTTTCCATACGATAAAAATGCTCCGCGAGGATGCGCACTCGGCGCAAGGGTAGATGGTTGCCGAGGCAACCGCGCCTCGGCGCGAGAATGTGCCAAGGCACATTCTTTTTTATATTACAGCAGCGGTGCAATCAGACGCAGCACGCACTGTCCAAACTTCATCGCCGCCGACTGCTTCTCCGCATACTGCTCTGTCACTTCCCTGCACACCGGGAAAATATCTTCAAAATCCTCTCGTACCTTCTGCACAGCCTCACACCGATGCAGAAAAACGCCATTTTCAAAATGGAAATACAAACTTCTGTAATCCAGGTTGATCGTGCCGACCGTCGCTGTCACATCGTCGCTGACGCACTGCTTTGCGTGGAGAAAGCCCGGTGTATACTCAAAAATCCGCACACCCGCAGACGCCAGCTGTGCATAATAGGAGCGCGTTACCCGATAGACGAGCTTTTTGTCCGGGATGCCCGGCGTAACAATCCGCACATCCACACCGCGCTTCGCTGCCAGGCACAGCTCCCTGCTCATCTCATCGCTGATAATCAAATACGGCGTTGTGAAATAAACATATTCGGAAGCCGCCTTTACAACGCCCATGTACACATTTTCTCCCACCGGCTCGCCGTCCAGCGGGCTGTCTGCATACGGCTGAACGAAGCCGGAGGCGCTGTCCGCTGCAATATTCGCATCCGACTGCGCAGCACCAACGCCCCTATCCGCCGCGCTGCTCGCCAAACCCGCCTCATGCGGCTGCGCGCCATCCTGCGGAAAATACGGTGTATAGTCTGTATCCGTATATTTAATCGCATTCCACATTTCCAGAAACATCACAGTCAGGCTGCGCACTGCATCCCCTTCCAGCCGGACGCCGGTATCCTTCCAGTAACCATATGGATGCGTGATGTTAAAATATTCGTCCGCCAGATTATATCCGCCCGTAAAACCGATTTTCCCATCGATTACGGTAATCTTTCTATGATCGCGGTTGTTCATAAAAACGTTTAAAACCGGCATCAGACGGTTAAACACGCGACACTGAATGCCTTCCGCTTCCATTCGCTGAATGAAATCCGTATTGATAAATCCGATGCTTCCGATATCGTCATAAAAGAGACGAACCTCCACGCCTTCTTTTGCTTTCCGTGCAAGAATTTCTTTTAACTCCCCAAACGACTGCTTATCCTCAATCGCGTGGTATTCCATAAAAATAAAATGCTTTGCCTGGTTCAGCGCCTGCTTCTGAGCTTCAATCCCCTCCGACGCTTCTTTATAAAAAACGACATCCGTATTCTGATAAATCGGATATTTCGCATAGTTCCAGATATACGCCGCTTCATTCGCCGCCATCCGGTCCGTCTGCTGCAGCTTTATCCGAACCGCTTTGTCCTGTATCAGCAGCCCGTCCAGACTCTGATCAATCCGCTCAAACCGCTCCCGCACCAACTGCGTCGCTTCTTTGCGTCCAAACAACAGATACATGCCGAGGCCCAACACCGGAAACGCCAGAATCAGGATAATCCAGGGCATTTTAAACGCTGCATTTGTCCTGCGGCCATAAAGCAGGATCACGACAACCAGTGTAAGCACGCTGGTCGCAACCGAAATCCATGTCGAATATCGGTTTAATTTCATCGCCTGTACGCAAATCCATATAACCTGTAACAGTACCGACAGCGCAACGAACACAAGCCTTCCGATGCTGTTTTTTACCGCTGTCTTTTGTTCTGCACGCATCTTCATTTTGTCTACCCGTTCCTTTCCATTCCTTTTCTGTCAAACTGCCACGCTCCGAACACTTTCCGCCATCCGCTGCAAAAGCTTCTTCCGCTATCTTAACATGAGTGTACCGCCAGTTCAAGCTGCGATTTACGCAGGTCCCCCGCGTATTCCGAAGGGTTGCGGAATGCGACACGCATGAGTGCTTCATTGATATCTGTTCTGCTCCAACACTTATTTGTGAAAAATACCCCAGAAAAGGGAGGATGCCAGGCAACCCGATGTCGCCTGGCATTTATTATGAAAAAGCTATTTGAAAAGTTGTGTTACTGTCATTGATTGGCTTGCTGTATCTTATGGTTTTAGTATAAAAACGGAAAGTGACGAAACCGTGATGGGCAGAAAAACATTCCGTTAAAGAAATATGAATAAAAAATGAACGCCGCTTATGTGTCCTCGCGGAGCATTTTTATTTCATAGGACGCATTTTCCTATGAAATAAAAACGGACGGTCGGAAGATTCCGACCGTCCTGATTGATCTGTTTGAATGATCTGTTACTCGGCTGATGCTCAAGCCTTGTCTACAGAACCGAACAGTTCCATTTTTTCTTTTACAGTAGCCTTGATCGCTTCGAAGCCAGGAGCCAGCAGCTTACGAGGGTCATAACCCTTGCCCTGCTCGTCTTTGCCTTCTTCGATGTACTTTCTGGTAGCTGCAGCAAATGCAAGCTGGCACTCGGTGTTAACATTGATCTTAGCAACGCCAAGGGAGATTGCTTTCTTGATCATGTCAGCCGGGATACCTGTGCCGCCGTGAAGAACCAGAGGAAGCTCACCAGTCAGCTGCTGGATAGCATCCAGAGTTTCGAAGGACAGACCCTTCCAGTTTGCAGGATATTTGCCGTGGATATTGCCGATACCAGCTGCCAGGAAGTCTACGCCCAGATCAGCGATTCTCTTGCACTCGTTGGGATCTGCGCATTCGCCCATACCTACAACGCCGTCTTCTTCGCCGCCGATTGCACCAACCTCAGCTTCGATGGAAACGCCCTTTTCATGAGCAGCCTTAACCAGCTCAGTGGTCTTTTCAACGTTCTCGTCGATCGGGTAATGAGAGCCATCGAACATGATGGAAGAGAAGCCAGCTTCCAGACACTTGTAGCAGCCGTCGTATGAGCCGTGATCCAGATGCAGAGCAACGGGAACGGTGATGTTCAATTCTTCGAGCATACCGTTAACCATGCCTACAACGGTCTTGTAGCCGGTCATATACTTGCCTGCGCCCTCGGATACACCAAGGATTACAGGGGAGTTCAGCTCCTGAGCTGTCTGCAGGATAGCCTTTGTCCATTCCAGGTTGTTGATGTTGAACTGACCAACTGCATAATGGCCAGCTTTTGCTTTGTTCAGCATTTCTGTAGCAGATACTAACATCTTATTTACCTCCATAGAAATAAAATTATTATCTAACCGATGCTATTATACCCTATCTTTTTCAAAAAAGAAATACGGCATACGCATTTTTTTCCTCTTTTTCCACTTTTTCCACTAAATCAGTAGCTTTCACTGCGCTTCTTTTTCTTCTCCCGGCACCATGATATGCAGCGCCTGCTTCTGATTTTCGATGACGATTTCTGTGTGCCTGCCGCCGAATTCGCCGTCCAGCGTCCACGCAACCTCTTCCTCTGTCTCCACCTTCAGCCAGGAGGTTTTAAAGCAATACATCTGTGCCGTGTCGATATCGCGCTGTGCCAGGGCAGCAAGCGTCTGATTGAGTTCGTCCAGGCTGCGCGGAACCTTTACGAGCGTCACCTCAAACATTCCATCGCTTAAATCCACATATTTTCCGGTGATTCCCTTAAATCCTCCGACCGAAACAGAATTCGTAATCATTCCATACAGAAAATCGTCCTCGATGACAGTGTCCTGCGTCGTAATTTTCATGTGGTAGGATTTGATATCCCGGAGCTTTTTCATGCCCTCCAGCAGATACGCCATATGCCCAAGCACATTTTTGACATCCTGACTGGTTTCATAGGACACCTCTGTAAAAAGTCCGAAGGCCGCAATATAAACAAAGGTTTTTTCGTTAAAGGAACCGACATCGCAGGCAAACATTCTGCCGCTGACTGCGATTTTCGCTGCCTCAGCCATGTTTTTCGGAATATTCAGGCTCTGCGCAAAATCGTTTGTGCTGCCTGCCGGAATATACCCGATCGGGCGGCGTCGAACACTCTTCATAATGCCGGTCACCACCTCATCCAATGTGCCGTCTCCGCCGCTGCATACCACGAGGTCATATTTTGCCGTTCTGTCTGCCGCAAGCTCTACGGCTTCCCCTGCATACTGAGTCGGTCTTGCTGTCACGACATAGCCTGCCTTAACGAACGTATCAATGATATCCAGCAGATTATTCCGGATCTGTCCTTTTCCCGCCCTGGGATTATAAATAAAAAGAAGCTTTTTGTCGTCCATCCTTTCCCTCCTTTCTGCTTTTTTATCCTTGTTTCGCCCCTGCGCTCCCGTAAAGTGTACTTGCTTCTATAACAACAAGCTTACTCTGGAAAATAGAAAAAGGGCAGCCACTTTCCGGTGGACACCCTTTCGTTTTCTTTATTCTGCCGCGCTGCTTAAATAATTTTCCATTCCGAAAATCGCGTCGTCTTCATCCGTTCCGTCTGCAATCACGGTTACCTTTTCGCCGGGTGCAAGCGCAAGGCTCATCATTCCCATGATGCTCTTCGCGTTCACTTTTCTGCCTTCAGACTCCAGATAAATATTGCTGGCATGCTTGCTTGCAACCTGCACCAGCATTGCTGCCGGGCGAGCCTCAAGCCCCTGCTTCAGCTTTACTTCCACAGTTTTCTGTTTCATAATAAAACTCCTCCTTTTAAGACCTCATGGCATCCGCCAGTTCACATAATTTCCGCAAACGATGATTTACGCCCGATTTTCCAACCGGAGGATCCAGATACATCCCCAGCTCCTTAAGCGGTGCTTCGGGATACTCCAGACGTACTTCAGCCATCTGACGCAAGCTCACCGGCAATTTTTCAAATCCATATTTTTGCTGCAAAAAAAGAATGTCGTCAACCTGCCTCGCCGCCGCTGTCACCGTCTTGGTAATATTGGCAGTTTCGCAATTGACGCGCCTGTTTACCGTATTGCGGACTTCCCGGACGATCCTGGAATTTTCAAATTCCATCAGCGCCACATGCGCCTCAACCACATTCAGAAAATCCGAAATTCCGGCTCCTTCTTTTATGTAAACCACATAATACTTTTTTCGCTGTACAATCCGCCCTTCGATCTCGAACTCGGTCAAAATCTCCAGAATCTGCTGTGCCTGCAGCGGTCTGCTGCATACAATTTCCAGATGATATCCTTTCCCGGGATTGCTCATCGAACCGGCTGCCAGAAACGCGCCTCGTAAAAACGCTCTCTGGCAACAGGAATTTCGGATTAAAAGCCTGCTCACCGGACATCGTAAACCATCCTGTAGGCTCTCCTCACCGGACGTCGGGCTGCCTGTCTGATCCAAAAATTTGATCCCCTGCAGAATCCTGAGGATCAGTTCCGGGTCATCTATCCGACAGAAATATCCGGTTTGCTGATTTTCCTGTTGTACACGGGTTTCCGTACTTATATTAAATGTTTTCTGTAATAATGTAAAGCATTTTCTCACAACGAGCGCATTTTCCGCATGAATCTGCAGAAAAGTCCCCGTCGTACCGACGCCGATGCTGCCGTTAAAATGGAGAAGTGCTGCCAGCTCCGCCAGCTGGCAGTGCCTTGCCGGACTGATGTGCCGATACAGCTCTTCTTTTACTCCCGATGAAAATGACATATGAAATATCCTTAAATATCCCTGTGGCTCAAAGATACTCCATACTTGGCTTCCCTGTTGCGAAGCTTTCTATAAAGCTCATTGGCCAGCGTTACGCTCCTATGTTTGCCGCCGGTGCAGCCGATCGCCACCACCAGCTGGTATTTACCTTCTTTAATATAATTTGGAATCAAAAATCGCAGCAGATCTGTCAGCTTGTCCAGAAAAATCCCCGCCTCCGGGAAGCTCATGACATAATCCTGAACGCCCCTGTCGTTGCCGGTCAGATATTTCAATTCATCTATATAAAAAGGGTTCGGCAGGAAACGGACATCAAATACCAGATCCGCATCTGCCGGGATTCCATGCTTGAAGCCAAAAGAAAGAATATTGATCATCAGGCTGCTGTACTCTTCATTTTTTACAAAAATCCGATCCAGCTCCTCTTTCAGCTCCCGGGTCAGCAGCTTTGACGTGTCAATCACATAGTCTGCATCCTTCTTAACCTGCTGCAGGATTTTCCTTTCTTTTTCAATTCCGTCTTCGATTCTCGGATTTTCTGCTGAACACAGCGGATGCATCCGTCGGCTCTCTTTATAACGTTTCACAAGCACTGCATCAGAAGCGTCCATAAAAAGAACTTCGAACACCATACCGTTTTGTCTTAAACAGGAAAGTGTTTTTTCTACCCTGGCAAAGGACTGATCCGTGCGGACGTCCACGCCGATAGCAACTTTTGTTATTTCCGTATTCGGTGTGGACAAAAGCTCAACGAACTTGTCGATCAGCTGGATCGGCAGATTGTCCACACAATAGTATCCCATATCCTCCAGCAGTCGCATCGCGGTGCTTTTGCCGCCGCCGCTCATGCCGGTTACCATTACAAATCTCATTTTTCAAAATCTCCCAGGAAAATCACTTCCGGCTCCAGCGTTACGCCGAATTTTTCCTGCACTGTTTCTGTGACTTTCTGAATTAGTCCCGCCACGTCCGCAGACGTCGCATTTTTTCGGTTGATGACAAAACCGCAGTGCTTTTCGGAAACCTGTGCGCCGCCGACGCACGCTCCGGCCAGTCCGGCATCCATAATCAGCTTGCCTGCAAAATATCCTTCCGGGCGTTTAAACGTACTGCCCGCACTCGGATATTCCAGCGGCTGTTTTTCCCGACGCTTTGCAGAAAGCTCCTGCATCGTAGCAGAAATTTCGCTTCGGTCGCCTTTTTGCAGCTTTAAAACAGTGCTGAGCACCACACAGGGCTTTGTTTTTACAATGCTCGTGCGATAGCCGAACGCCATTTCTTCCCTGTTGTATACACGACATCTGCCATCCGGTTCCATCACCTCTACCGACTCTGTCACACCCGCAATCTCACCGTTGTAAGCGCCCGCGTTCATCCGGACTGCTCCGCCAATCGTTCCGGGGATTCCCGATGCAAATTCCAATCCGGTCAGCCCTGCTTCCATCGCGCTTCTCGATACAGTGGAAAGCATCGCGCCTGCGCCGCATCGGATCGTAGCTTCGTCGATTTCAGTCTTTAAAAATTCCCCCGCCAGATGCAGGATCGCGCCGCGGTAGCCCCGGTCACCCACCAAAAGGTTACTTCCGTTTCCGAGCAAAAACCACGGCAGCGCCTCTTCCTGCAGCCAGGCAAGCACCTGCGCCAGCTCTTTTCTCGTCTCAATCACAAGAAAATAGCGCGCAGGACCGCCTGTCCGGAATGTCGTATGCCTGTCCATTTGTTCTTCTGTTAAAATCCGCTCTTTCGGCAGAATTTCATTTAATCTGTCACTCAAATGTCCTGACCAGCCCTTCTGCTCCGGCTTTGCGCCGGATACGTTGTTATTTTATGCGGATCTTTTGCAGATGATACCGGTATTACTTCAATACCAGTCTGGCAGCGCCGTAAATACCAGCGTCATTGCCCAGAGTTGCCAGGGTAAACAGTGCGCCGCGGCAGCCCTTGAACGCATATTTCTGGTAATATTTCTGAATGTAATCCAGCAGCACATTGCCGGCTTTGGAAACACCGCCGCCGATTACGAAGATCTCCGGGTTGGAAACATTGGCAACCAGCGCCATCGCCTTGCCCAGATACCAGCCAAAGTCCTCTGCGACCTCGATTGCTACCGTATCTCCTGCTTTAACCGCATCCCATACGTCCTTTGCACTCAGGTCGTCCTTGCGCATTATGCTCGGACGGTCATCCTCTGCCAGCTTACGCTTTGCCATACGGACAATACCCGTTGCGGAAACATATTCCTCCAGGCATCCGCAGTTGCCGCAATTACAAGGCTCTGTCTCATCATCATTGACATGCATATGTCCGATCTCGCCTGCGGCTCCGGTTGCACCGGCAACCATCTTACCGTTGATGATAATACCGCCGCCAACACCAGTTCCCAGGGTTACTACAACGACATCCTCATACCCCTTTGCGCCGCCCTGCCAGGCCTCGCCCAGTGCTGCTACGTTGGCGTCATTACCAGCTTCTACCGGCATATTTAAAAGTGTCTGCAGCTCTTTTTTCAGGCTCATGGTTCCCCAGCCAAGATTGACTGCACCATAAAGTGTGCCCTCAGAGTCAATCGGTCCCGGTGCACCGATGCCGACGCCGACTACCTCTGTACGGTCCATTTCACGCTCATCCATTTTTTTCAGGATGCTCTTTGCACAGTCCGGCAGAATCGCTTTGCCGTTATCCTCTGTCACTGTAGGGATTTCCCACTTTTCCAGCAGATCGCCATTGGTGTTAAAAAGACCAAGCTTTACTGTCGTTCCTCCTACATCTACACCAAAACAATACTTACCCATTTTATCTTCCTCCCGCTTCTCGCGTATTTTCAAAAAGCTTTTCAGCTGTCTGATCTATGATGATGCCTTACTCTTTTGTACGATCCGCCAGCTGCATCGCTGTACGGAGCACTATTGCTTTCATTCCGAACATTTCGATATGCCTGACCGCTTTAGTCCTCATCCTCGTCCTCATTCCGCTTACGTGCAAGGGAATTCTGGACTCTTGTATACAGCTCCTGCGCTGCATTGTATCCCATCTTTTTCTGTCTGTGATTGACAGCTGCCGCTTCGCAAATAATTGCCAGGTTTCTGCCGGGACGGATCGGAATGTTGTGGCAGACAACCTTGTTGCCCAGATATTCCGTATATTCCTCTTCCAGTCCGAGACGGTCGTATTCTCTGTCCTTGTCCCACTCTTCCAGACGGATTACGAGGTCGATATTCTGTGTCTCGCGGACACTCGAAGCACCGAACAGCGCCTTGACGTCCACAATACCAATACCGCGCAGCTCGATAAAGTGCTTTGTGATATCCGGTGCAGTTCCGACCAGTGTTTCCTCACTGACCTTGCGGATCTCTACAACATCGTCCGTTACCAGACGGTGTCCTCTCTTAATCAGCTCAAGCGCCGCCTCGGATTTACCGATTCCGCTCTCGCCTGTAATCAGGACGCCTTCGCCATATACGTCAACCAGTACGCCGTGAACAGAAATGCAGGGTGCCAGCTTGACATTCAGCCAACGGATCAGCTCTGCCGTAAACGAACTCGTCGCACGCTTGGTCATCAGAAGCGGAACGCCTTTTTCAATGGCAATTTGCCGAAACAGCTCATCCGGATGCAGTTCACGACAGAAAATAATGCCGGGAATCGGGTAATCCAAAAGCTTCTCCAGCATCTCCTTCTCTTCTTTTTCCGACATTCTCTTAACATAAGAGTATTCTACGAATCCAATCACCTGCAGACGGGTCGCCTCAAAGTGTTCAAAATAGCCCGCCATAGGAAGTGCCGGTCGGTTGATATCCGGCAGCGTTACCTTAATCCCCTTCAGGTTGATTTCAGGAGTCAGATTTTCCAGCTTCATTTTTTCTGCAATCTTCATTAAACTGATGCTCGCCATAATCCATCCTCTCTTTTCCAGGACATGCAGACAGTAGTTCCTGACATCAGAAACTCTGTTTTTATGCCATACTTTGTTTTATTTTATCACAGATCATTATTCCCGGCAATCTTCCTATTGGTGGTTATGAAAAAATTCATAGATTTCTTCCGCCACGGACATTGGCAAATCTGCCTGCATCGCAATCTGCTCTGCCGTCGCGTCCCGGATCTCATAAATCGATGGAAAGCTTTTCATCAGCGCCTTTCTCCGCGCAGGGCCCACGCCCGGGATTTCATCCAGCACGCTCTTGACCTGATCCTTGCTGCGCAGTGACCTGTGGTATTCGATTGCAAACCGGTGCGCCTCGTCCTGCACTCTTGTAATCAGCTTGAAGGCTTCAGAATTACGGTCGATCGGCAGCTCCACATTGTGAAAATAAAGTCCTCTCGTCCGATGGTTGTCATCCTTTACCATGCCGCAGACCGGAATGTTTAAATGCAGCTCGTCCAGCACCTGCTGCGCGATGTTGACCTGCCCGCGTCCGCCGTCCATCAGCAAAAGGTCCGGAAACCGTGCAAAGCTTCCGAACTCCCCGGACAGATTTTTTTCTTCCAGCTCTTTCGTCTCTTTTAAGCCGTGTTCAAAGCGTCTCGTCAGAACCTCGCGCATGCAGGCATAGTCATCCGGTCCTGCTACCGTTTTGATTTTGAATTTTCGGTAATCGCTGCGCTTGGGCTTTCCCTTTTCATAAACGACCATCGAGCCGACATTTTCAAAGCCGCTGATGTTGGAAATATCGAACGCCTCCATCCGGTCGAGCATCGGTAAATGCAGCAGCTGTGCGATCTGCCGCACCGCACCGACCGTACGCGCCTCGTCGCGCGCAATTCGCTCCCGGTCTTTTTCCAGGACGAGCTTTGCATTTTTTTCCGCAAGCTCCACCAGCTTTTCCTTCTGTCCCTTCCGCGGCACGCGGATATATACCCTCGCGCCCCTGCGTGCGGTCAGCCATTCTTCCAATACCGGTATGTCATCTATTTCTTTCTGTAAAATCAATTCCCGCGGTACGAACGGTGTTCCGGCGTAAAACTGTTTCACAAAATCCAGCAGAATCTGCGCCTTATCCGAATCCTCCACATGCGTCATATAAAAATGCTCGCGCCCGATCAGCTTGCCTCCACGCACAAAAAACACCTGTACCACTGCGTCGCTTCCGTCTTTGTCCAGCGCAATGATGTCCTTGTCCTCCCCGTCGCTGTCCGTGATTTTCTGCTTCTGGGACACCTGCTTTACGCTGTTGAACAGATCGCGATACCGGGCAGCTTCCTCGAATTCCAGGGCCTCCGCCGCTTCTTCCATTTTTTTCTGCAGATCGTTTAAAATCATATTATAATTGCCGTTTAAAAACTCCAGCGCCTTGTCCACATGTGCCCGGTACTCCTCGCGGCTCACATAATCCTGACACGGAGCCATACACTGCCCGATGTGATAATTTAAGCACGGGCGTTCCAACCCACAGTCCCGCGGCAGTACCCGGTTACAGGTACGCAGTTTGAACAGCTTATTTAACAGCTCGATCGTATCCTTGACCGCCGCCGCAGAGGTAAACGGCCCGAAATACTTCGATTTGTCCTTTTTCATCAGTCTGGAAAACTGCACGCGCGGATATGCCTCCCCGACTGTGACCTTAATATAGGGATAGGTTTTATCATCCTTGAGCAGCGTGTTGTATTTCGGATTGTGTTCCTTGATCAGATTGTTTTCCAGAACCAGGGCTTCCAGCTCCGAATCCGTCACAATATATTCAAACCGGGCTATCTGCGTTACCATCTTTTCAATCTGTGGTCCGCGGTTAATTTTCTCACGGAAATACGACTGTACTCTGCTGCGCAGGCGAATCGCCTTGCCGACATAAATGATATTGTCCTGTGCGTCGTGCATCAGGTACACGCCGGGCTTCTGCGGCAGTTTTTTCAGCTCTTCTTCTATTACAAACATGTCGCGTTCTCCCCTTCTAATACAGCAGGGACTATGTTTCCATAGTCCCTGACAAACTTTCTTTCACTCCGGTTCTGCCGCCATGCATAACACTTCGTGTATAGCATTACGATGAGCTTTCCTATTTCTTCTCGTCGTCCGGAAGGGAGGCTCCTGAAAAACGTCCTACCGGTCCTTTATTCTCCGGCTTCGGCGTCGGAGGAATCCAGGGCTTATCCTGTTCCTGGCTCTGTTCGGCGTCAGATGGATCCGCCGGCTGCTGTGTATCTCCCGGCTGCTGTGCATCTCCCGAGAAGAAGCTGTCTTCTCTTTCCTGCTGCTGGCGTGCGAACTCTTCCCATGGCTTCGGCGTGAAAGACTGCGGCTGCGCTTCGGTGTCTGTGCCCGATGCAGGTGCTGTGCCATAGCTGTTTCCTGCGTCGGACTGGCTCGGGTTCTCTGCGTCTGCAGTCTGTTCTGCCGCCTTCATCTGCGCGCCGGCAGTCTGCTCCGGTTCTTCCTGCGGCAGTCCCTTGGCCTGTCTGTAGATCCGCATGAATTCCTTGCCGGTGATCGTCTCTTTTTCAATCAGATGCGCCGCCAGCTGATCCATCACCTCACGGTTTGCGGACAGCAGCTCCAGTGCTTCCTGATAACATTCTTTCAGGATACGCATGACTTCCTGATCGATCTCAGCCGCCGTCGCATCGGAGCAGTTTAAAACCGTCCTGCCGTCCAGATACTGGCTTTCTACGGATTCCAGCCCAATCAAACCAAACTTTTTGCTCATACCGAAACGGGTTACCATAGAGCGTGCCAGACCGGTCGCCTGCTCGATATCGTTCGAAGCGCCTGTCGTTACCGTATCAAATACAATTTCTTCCGCCGCGCGGCCGCCCAGATAGCCGACCAGCATATCATGGATTTCCGCCTCGGTGTTTAAATACTTTTCCTCTTCCGGCACATGCATGACATAGCCGAGAGCCCCCATCGTACGGGGCACGATCGTGATCTTCTGCACGGGCTCGGAATTTTTCTGCAATGCCGCAATCAGCGCATGACCTACTTCATGATAAGATACGATCTTACGCTCCTGCGCACTCATGATCCGGTCTTTTTTCTCCTTGCCGACCAGTACCTGCTCGACCGCTTCAAACAGATCCTTCTGGCAGACATATTCCCTGCCCTCTTTGACTGCATTGATCGCAGCCTCGTTGATCATATTGGCAAGGTCAGAGCCGACCGCGCCGCTCGTCGCGAGCGCAATTGCATCGAAATCAACCGTTTCGTCCATCTTGACGTCTTTGGCGTGCACCTTGAGGATCTCTACGCGTCCCTTTAAGTCGGGCTTATCTACGATAATCCGGCGGTCAAATCGTCCCGGACGCAGCAGTGCCTTGTCCAGAATCTCCGGACGGTTGGTCGCCCCCAGAACCAGAATTCCCTTCGAAGTATCAAAACCATCCATCTCAGAAAGCAGCTGGTTCAGCGTCTGCTCACGCTCTTCATTTCCACCGCCGTATTTGGAATCTCTGCTTCTGCCGATTGCATCAATCTCATCAATAAAGATGATACACGGCGCATTTTTCGTCGCTTCTTTAAACAGGTCGCGCACACGCGATGCGCCGACACCGACGTACAGCTCGATAAAATCGGAACCGGTCAGCGAAAAGAACGGGACCTTCGCCTCTCCGGCTACTGCCTTTGCCAGAAGCGTCTTACCGGTACCGGGAGGGCCGACTAACAGCGCACCCTTGGGCAGCTTTGCGCCGATCTTCACATAGCGCTGCGGATTGTGCAGGAAATCGACAACCTCCTGCAGCGACTCCTTTGCTTCGTCCTCGCCTGCTACATCCTTAAACGTGATTCCGGTTTCTTTCTGTACATAAACCTTTGCGTTGCTCTTGCCGACGCCCATCGGGCCGCCTCCGCCCATCCGCCGAAACAGCAGACTTAAAAGCAGCCACATAACGACAATCGGAAGCACATAGGTCAGGATCATCGTCAAAATCAGTCCGGAGCTGTCCGGAACATCCTTGCCGTAGCTTGCAACCTTATATTCTTTTAAGTACGCCGTCAATGCATCATCCGACTGTGCCTTACCGGTATAATAGGTTACCTCCGGCATCGCAGAAAACAGTGTCTTCTGGTTTGTCTGCTGCAGTTTGAGATAAATCGTATCGTCATCCCAGGTAACCTCTGCCGCCTTGCCGCTTTCTACCAGCTCCTGAAATTTTCCATAGGTGATTTCCTGATTGGTTGCATTATTGATCATCCGCATAAACAGACTCATGGAAATCAACGTCACAATCGCCGCAATCGCCAACAGGATCAGGCTCGTCCGCCTCGGATTGTTCTGTCCTGATCCTCCGGAACCGTTCGGTCCCTGGGATCCGTTGCCGGAACCATTTCCATTTCCGCCGTTAAACGGGTTCATATTATTATCCATTCGATTTAACCTTTCTTTTCGTCCGCTTCATGCATGGAAGCCACGATAGTACCATAATTATAGACATTTCGATAGGATAAATCAATACGCAAAGTCTAAAATAGAATTCTGCTCTACGGCTCAAACGCGCTTTTTACCGATATGGATTTCCGGAACCGCCACATTTTCATAAACGATATCCTGATCCTCTCCGCACACCTCTGCAGGGTCTGCGTCGTCATCTCCTTTTAAGTGAATCTCCGGAACTGCCAAATTTTCATTTTCCACTTTGTATTTTGCCGCTTTTTCTTTTCTTTTTTCCCAAAACATCATTTCTCCCCCTTGCTTTACAGGAAATTGATAAACAGCGTAATGACAAGGCTGTTGATAAAATCCGCAAACAGGCTGCCCACAATCGGGATCAGCAGATATGCCTTTACAGACGGCACATATTTTTCACACACTGCCTGCATATTTGCCATCGCATTCGGCGTAGCCCCCATACCGAAACCGCAGGTACCGGAACAAATAACCGCAGCATCATAGTCTTTTCCCATGACGCTAAACACTACAAAATAAGTGTACAGAAACATCAAAAGCACCTGTCCTGACAGCAACAGGAGCATCGGCACAGCCAGCTCCGCCAGCTGCCACAGCTTCAGCGTAATCATCGCCAAACCAAGGAACATGGAAAGACTGATACCACCGATGCCATTGATTTCCCCCATATAGATAGGAAATTTCCCAGTGTATTCACTCAGATTCCGCAGCACGGCGGCTACGATCATCGCGCCGATATAAATCGGAAATGTCATTCCTGTCATCGATAAAACCTGAGACAGTACCGTTCCGATTCCCATCGCCAGAACCAGCTGAAAGAATGCAGCCGGATACTGTTTTACATGGCGTTCATGTTTTTTATCTTCTTCCAGCAGAAGGCTGTCATCCTCAGGAATCGCCGTTTTCAAAAGATTGCGCTTTTCAACCAGCCGTTCGCCGAGCGGTCCGCCCATCACGCTGCCTGCCACCAGGCCAAACGTCGCTGCCGCCGTACAAACCGTCGTCGCTCCGGAAATTCCGAAGTCCTCCAGCACGGGACCAAACGCACCCGCCGTACCGTGTCCGCCCGTCATCGGAATCGAGCCGGTACACATGCCGACCAACGGATCGAGGTGCAAAAACTTCGCCAGGCCTACCGCAGTTCCGTTCTGCAGCACGATCAGACCGATTACCAGTCCCAGAAAGATAATCATGGATTTCCCGCCGCTTTTCAGAACCTTCAGATTTGCCTGAAAGCCTACGGAGGTAAAGAAAAACACCATGAATACTTCTTTTAAAATATCATCAAATACAAACTCCGCAATTCCCGTCACATAGCAGATACACGTTGCCACTGCAAAAATAACACCGCCGATTACCGGCGCAGGAATACAAAACCGCTCCAGCAGCCAGCACTTTTTTCTTAAATATCTTCCAAGCATCAGAGCGAGCACTGCAACTGCCATTGTCTGATACATATCCAGTTCAATTCTCACTCTTTTCTCCTCTGCTCTCATAATACCGCTCTGCACCTTTGTGGAACGGAACCGGAAGTCCGTCTGCAGCAGCGTCTGCGTCCGTAATCAGCTCCACCGGCAGCGCAAAATCCAGCTCCTGCTGTTCCTCAAACAAAAGCGCAGTCAGTTCCTCCACCACCTCTGCAGAAACGCTGTCACTCGCCAGCAAGACCGCTTTTACGCCGACCGTCGAAACATCCTCTTCCTGTCCCGGATAGGTTCCCGCCGCAATGATGCAGCTGTCATAGACCGGATAGCTCTTTTTCAAACGTGCAGCAGCAGCGCCGTCAACATTCAGGAACCGGATTCCTGTCCGCTGCGCCAGATTCGTAATTGCAGCCGTCTGCACTCCTGCCGTACAGAAAAATGCGTCGATCGAGCCATTTTCCAGTTCCTTCGCAGCCTCCGTGTAATTCAGGGAGACTTCCTCCACCAGCTTTTCATTCAGGCCGTATGCCGCCAGAATCTGCAGCGCGTTCTGCTTCGTCCCGGACTCTTCCTCACCGATGCTGACCCTGTGTCCTTCCAGCTCTTCCACCGTCGAAATTTCAGAGTCTGCGCGCACCACAATCTGACACGCTTCTTCATAAACGCCCGCTACAGCCCCGAATCCACGGATCGGCTCTGTTCCCTGAAACTGCCCGGTTCCGTTCCAGGCATCCTCCAGCAAATCCGCCTGACACAGCGCGAGCTGAATATAATTCTGGGATAAAAGCCGGAGGTTTGCAGCCGATCCGGCGGTCGTACGCACCTCAATCTCCCTGTTGTTCGTCTCGGATTCCAGCTTTGCAAACGCATCGGAAAATGCCTGATACGTTCCTCCAAGTCCCGCAGCACCCATTTTCAGCCGACCGCTGTCCCTGCCGCAGCTAGACAGCAGCAGAAGCGCCGCCAGAAAAATTCCAATTCTTTTTTTCATTCTGTCTCCATTCCTATGCCATCATTTCCACCAAACAATAGAATGCACGCTCTGCAAGCATTCTATTGTCATGAACAATAGAATACACGCTCTGCGAGCATTCTATTGTCATGAATCATAGCGGAAAGAGCCTGTAAAATCAAGCGTCAGTTCCTTTCCGCGAAATATCTGCAGATTTTTCTCAGGAAACGGTAGATTTTTTCTTTCAATGCGTTATATAATTGTGGCAGAGTTTGTCGTGACGAATCCGTCACGATTTTTCAAGTAACTGCTACACTAAAGTTTACACAGGGAGTTTCTTATGAATATCGGTTTTGACAATCAAAAGTATCTGCAGATGCAGTCTGCCCATATCCGCGAACGAATTTCCATGTTCGGGGATAAACTGTATCTGGAATTTGGCGGCAAGTTGTTCGACGACTATCATGCGGCCAGAGTACTGCCCGGATTCGAGCCGGACAGTAAATTAAAAATGCTGCTCCAGTTAAAGGATCAGGCAGAAATCGTCATCGCGATCTCCGCCAGTGCGCTGGAAACCAACAAAACACGCCGTGATCTCGGTCTGACTTATGACCTCGAGGTGCTGCGTCTTACAGAAGCATTCCGTAATATCGGTCTTTACGTCGGAAGCGTTGTCATCACACAGTATGCCGGTCAGCCCGCTGCGGACCTGTTCCGCAAAAAGCTCGAAACCCTCGGCATCCGCTGCTATATCCACTATATTATTGAAGGTTATCCGACCAACGTGGAAAAAATCGTCAGCGAAGAAGGCTACGGCAAAAACGATTATATCGAAACCAGCCGTCCGCTCGTTGTCGTAACCGCACCCGGACCCGGCAGCGGCAAAATGGCTACCTGCCTTTCCCAGCTGTATCATGAGCATCTGCGCGGCGTCAACGCCGGCTACGCCAAGTTCGAGACATTCCCGATCTGGAACCTGCCGTTAAAGCACCCGGTCAACCTCGCCTATGAGGCTGCTACCGCTGATTTAAACGACGTCAACATGATCGACCCGTTCCATCTGGAAGCTTACGGCGTTACCACCGTCAACTACAACCGCGACGTTGAGATTTTCCCTGTTCTGAGCGCTATTTTTGAAGAAATCATGGGCGAATGTCCTTACAAGTCCCCTACTGATATGGGCGTCAACATGGCTGGCAACTGTATCATCGACGATGAAGCCTGCAAGGAAGCCTCCAGACAGGAAATCATCCGCCGTTATTACAACTGCTTATGCGACTTAAAACGCGGAAACTCCACGCCCGCCGTTTTGTACAAGCTCGAGCTTCTGATGAAGCAGGCTGGAATTACCGTTGCAGACCGCAAGGTAATCGCTGCTGCCATGAACCGCGAAGAGGCTACCAACGCTCCCGCCGCTGCCATCGAGCTTCCTGACGGCACTCTGGTGACCGGCAAGACCTCCGACCTGCTCGGCGCATCCGCAGCCTGCCTGCTCAACGCCTTAAAGATTCTTGCAGGCATCGATCATGAGATCCATCTGGTATCTCCGGATGCGATCCACCCGATCCAGACCCTCAAGATCAACTATCTGGGCAGCCAGAATCCCCGTCTTCATACAGACGAAATTCTGATCGCACTTTCCATCAGTGCTGCAACCAGCCCGGACGCTGCCCGCGCCCTGAATGCTGTTCCGCTCTTAAAAGGATGCGAGGTTCATTCCTCCGTCCTGCTTTCCTCTGTAGATGAGGGCATCTTCAAAAAGCTCGGCATGCATCTGACCTGCGAACCGAAAAATGAAGAGAAAGATGTAAAAAAACAGTAAACAGGATTTCCCTATGAAACAATAGAATACACGCTCTGCGAGCATTCTATTGTCATGAATTAAAAATGGCATCCACTCTATCGTGGATGCCATTTTTTACCATTTTTTTACAGCTTCTTTTTATAATGTCCGATAACCGTCACGCCCTCATTCATAACAATAAACGCATGCGGATCATATTTGAGCACAATGTTTTTCAGCTGACCGACCTCGTACTTGGACACGAGAATGTAAAGCATGTTCGACTTTTCATTCGTGTAAGCGCCCGTGCTTTCCAGACGAGTAATTCCTCTGTCCATCTTCTGCAGGATTTCCTGCTCCAGTCCCATGTCGTCCAGCTTCGTGATAATCCGCACCTCGACGTTAATGTTCTGTGAATGCTCGTGATCGACCGCAAACGCGCTGACCGCCGCGTAGATCAGAGAATAAATCACGGTGCTGACGTCAAACAGGAACAGGCAGATTCCGTAAAGTACGGCGTTCGTGATGATATTGACCTTGCCGACGCTGATATTTTTCTTCCATTTGATCAAAAGCAGCGCAATAATATCAGTTCCGCCCAGCGATGCTCCCATCCGGAGCGCCGTTCCCATGCCAAAGCCGCACATCAGGGCACCGATCACCGTGCTGCCCAGAATGTCATTATGTAAAAGCGTCTCCGTCGGAATCGGGATAAACGACAAAAATATCGTCACCGCTGTCAGACAGCAAATCGTTTTTACGAAAAACTGTTTTCCAATATCTTTCATACCGAGTAGAAGCACCGGAATATTGATCGCATAATAAATCAGACCCGCGATATCAAAATTCTGAATCGGCAGATGCAGATAACTGACCAAAATCGTTCGTACAATCTGGGCAAAACCCATAATGCCTCCACTGTACAATCCTGCCGGTACGATAAACAAATTGACGCCCGCTGAATAAATTGCCGCGCCCCCGATTGCGATCGCCAGCCGTTTGGATTCTTCTGCAATTTCTCCTTCCAAACGCTGAAATTGTCCCCGTTTTTCTTCCTTTGTCTCTCCCATTCCTGTCCTCCTGCTTTTCCCTGCAGATTTTTATTGCACCAGGCAATCCCTGTATTCTTACGATGCCAGGGTCAAAAGGTCTAAGCCCACATGAGCTTGCTCATAGGTGGATGAAAGACCTTTTGACCCGCCCCGATAGGAGCATAAAAGTGGGATGATAATCCCACGATATGCGACTATCGGGCAGGATTGTGGAAGTGCGCAGCACGAAACAATCCGTAGGCATCAAGTCGGGGGCTTTTGACCCCGACATCATTCTTATTTTACTATGTCTGCGTTTTAGATTCAACCGTTCCGTCACCGCGAATGGTGCGAGTGCACTGTACAGTTCATCCGCACCTGAACACTGCAATGCTCAGGTGCGAAATGAACCGCCGAAACGTTGTTTCCTGTCATACCGATAAAACGCCCCGAAACTGCGTTCGGACTACTTTTTGACGGCTTACGCCTCCTGGTCGACCCTACCCAGAAATGTCAGCAAATAGATACCGCAGATTCCGACCAGCACATAAATAATCCGGCTGATCCACGTCATATCCCCAAAGATCAGCCGCACCAGATCCAGCCGGAATAATCCGATCAGTCCCCAGTTGACAGCTCCAATAAAGACGACGATCAACGCGATATAATCCAGTGTCTTGCTCATTTTTCAGCCTCCTTTCAGATAACATGGCAGACATGACATAGTCATATAATGCAATGACATAATCATGAAACGACCCTATCGTTTGAACTGTCTGCCAGCCATTTACAGCGTTTCCGGTTTCCGTCGATTTTATACGCAAATGGTACAAGTGAACTGTAATGAATTTTGTTACTGTTCACTCGCGCCATTCGCAAAAATACCTTGTCATCCGCTATCCGAAAGGATTATGATAAATGCGCAGCGCCCCTGGCGTATTCCTTATCATGAAAGGAGATTTTTTCCATGGAACAGATGTATAAAACACGGCTGGAGCATGTCTGCTCCCGCTTAACCAAAATGGGTCTGACTCAGATGATCGTCAGCGATCCTTTGAGCATCCGCTATCTGACCGGCGTATGGGTTGACCCTTACGAACGTCTCTATGCGCTGTACCTGCGCACTGACGGAAAGCATCGCTTTTTCTTAAATAATCTTTTTGTTGTCCCGGATATCGATATCCCGAAAACCTGGTTTTCCGATACAGACGACGGCGTTGCCGTTATCGCGGGGCTGGTGGACGGCAACGTAGACATGGGTATCGACAAAAACTGGCCCGCACGTTTCCTGCTCGCCCTGATGGAGCATCATCCCAATGTCCGCTATGTAAACGCATCCTCCTGCATCGACGGCGAGCGCGCAATCAAGGACGAATATGAGCGTCAGAAAATGCGTGAGGCGTCCCTTTTAAACGATGTCTGCATCGAAAAAGCTGCCGCCCACATCAAAGCAGGCATGACCGAGCTGGAATGTGCAGATTATATCCGCTCTCTCTATAAAGAAGCCGGATGTATAGAAAGCTTTTCCACCATAGTTTCGTTCGGTGCAAACGCTGCTGACCCGCACCACGAGCCTGACGACACCGTATTAAAGCCCGGCGACGGCATCGTTATCGATATGGGCTGTGAAAAAGAGGGCTACTGCTCCGATATGACCCGTACCTTTTTCTGCGAAACGGCCGATCCCGACTACGCTGCGATCCACGACCTCGTCCGCAGCGCCAACGAAAAAGCGGAAAGCCTGATTCGTCCAGGCGTGCGTTTCTGCGATCTGGACAAGGCAGCGCGGGACGTGATCTCCGAAGCAGGATACGGCGAATATTTCACGCATCGCCTCGGACACTCCATCGGCATGCAGGCCCATGAAGCCGGCGACGTCAGCCAGGGCAATCCGGCAGAAGTTCAGGAGGGTATGACCTTCTCTATCGAACCCGGCGTCTATCTGCCCGGCAAATTTGGTGTTCGTGTAGAAGACCTTGTGTTAGTCACTGCTGACGGCTGCGAGGTTTTAAACCACGCCGACAAACATTGGAAAGTCATTGGCTGACCTGCCGGCGCATTCCATCCTCTAAAAAATTTGTACACAACAATAGAATGCACGCTCTGCGAGCATTCTATTGTCATGAATAAAAGGTCGCGCTGCGGGCATTCTATTGTTACGGGAAAAGGACAGACCATTTTGAATGTCTCACTTTCGGACAGTTCAAAATATCTGTCCATTTTTTTATTTTATGTTCTCATGTAAGCTATAAGTATGTTAAAATAGAAAAAAAACTGATTTTTGTCTATTTATAAACTTACAGCCAGTCAAAGGAGCCGTTATGACGAAAAATGACATTACTCGCGGTCTGATCGATTTTGCAGTCAGCCAGTGTCTCAAAAATATAAAAGAAGATCCATACAGAAGTATCCGTCGTCTGGCTGACCTCGGACGTCAGTTTGCCAAGGGACGTTTTCAGGAAGAGCTTTTTTCCCTCTTCCAGAGATTGCTGCTCAACGAAGACAGTCCTTATTATGAAATGCTAAAGCAGCTGGTTTCTTCCGTCGATACCGACTCCCTCAAGACGCTCGGCATCAATATCGGCTATAATTCCTGGACCTGCGGCGCTTCCCGGCTCCGTCAGGTTACCGCTGAAAAAGACTATCCGCACTGGCTTGCAGAGATCTCCCTTTCTCCGGAAAGCTCTGCCTCCCAGTTAAAAGAACAGCTCTCCGCCGCCCTGAAAAATGGTACCTACGCGTTCCGTCTCCATATGCCTGCCCAGAGCATTACCACAGACACCAGACAGCTTGGGCTTATCCGCGAATTTCCTGACTGCAGCTTTTTCCTCGACTTCATGGACACCGACTGCACCTACTCGGACGACCTTCTGGAACTCACCTGCAGCTGCGACAACCTCGCATTTCTGGTTCCGTTCGGCTCCCTGCAGAGCCGTCAGCTTGTCGACCTTTTGAATGCACGCCAGCGTATCTACGGTGTCTGCCGCACATACGACAATACAAACGCGGCTGAAAGGATCTCCGACTCACAGATTTCCGAGATGCTTTCCTGGGGCAGCCCTCTGCTCTTCTTCCTGGCTGCTGCCGATACAACGCAGGATAACCGGCTTCTTGTCGACAATGCCATTTTAGACGCCCGTCTCCACCAGACGTATCCTGCGCTTCTCATTCATCTGGACGCTGACGTTGCCCGGATCCAGCAGCTTTTGTTATCGTCCCGGAAAAACCTGTGAAACAATAGAATGCACGCTCCGTTGCTTTACGAAAGCGCAGATTTACTTTTCCATCAAAAAAGTGTATGCTCTGTTGGTTTTCCCAAGAAACCACAGTCCATACACTTTTCTTTTCCCGTTTTTAAACTTCTTTATTCCGAAAAAGCGGAATCACATTCTGCGTACCGGCTTCCTCCGCGATGATTTTCCGGGCAAGACCCAGAGAAATTTCATGTAAATCCTCCACAAACTCCTCCGGTGTAATCTTACTGCCCTCGCGCAGCCAATAGACCAGTTCTCCCAAAACACCCTCGCACAGAAAAGCGATATAGAACTCCTTTTTCCGCCCCTCTTCCACCAGATTCTGTGTCAGGAGCATCAAAACCGGACGAAGCATTCCGCAGAAATAATCCCGGAACGAATTCTGTCCTTCTACCTGAAGCGCGTTCTGATAAAACAGACGCTCCCTGTAAAAATGGCAGCAGAGTGCTTCCAGCATATCCCACTCATTGCGGCAGCTGCTCCAGTCCATCCGCTCAATAAAATCCACATAAAAAATCCAGTTTACCAGGTCATATTTGTCCCGGAAATGATAATAAAAGCTTTTCCGGTTCATGCCGCAATCCTCGCAGATATCTCCTACGCTGATTTTGGAAAAAGGCTTTTTCTCCATCAGCTTCTTCATCGATACGGCCAGTGCATTTTTGGTAATGTTGGAATCCGCCATCTTAACCTCCGGATAAAAGCTGCATCAGTAACGACAGCGCTTTAATAACGCGATACCTGTCGGATACGGGCCGGTATGGACACCGATCGTCGCACCTACGTGAAAGACTTCAAACCGTTCGATCTCTCCTTCGTAGTCCTTAAATGCAGCCTTCACCTGTTCTTCAAATTTACGGAATTCTTCTTTGTCCAGTCCGCATTCCAGACCTATCCGGTATTCTTTTAAATCAATATGGTCCGCCTCGATATAAGCCTTCGCCTTATCAATCACAGACTGCAGCGATTTTTTTCTTCCTCTGCTGACACCTGCTGAGACCAGCTCTTTATTGACATATTCGATCATCGGCTTGATCTTTAATACATTGCCGATTGTCGCCGCCGCTCTGCCAATTCTGCCGCCATGCTGCAGATAATCCAGATCGTTCGTTGTAAAAAAGATTCTGCCGGTCGGACGGATCTCTTCCAGAAGCTTCACTGCCTCCTTCAGATCCAGCTCCGCTCCGCGCAGTCTGCAGGCTTCCTCAACAAACATCCCCTGCAGTGCCGTCACTTCTTCCGAATCCACAACCTCGATCTGTGCTTCCGGATAGTCCTCCAGAATCTGGTTTTTCGCATTCATCGCCGACTGAATAGAACCGGAAAATGCTGCATTTAAGCAGATGCACAGAACCGGTACACCGTCTTTTACATACTTTTCAAACACATCGACATAATCCTGAACTGAAGGCATCGAAGTCTTGGGGAATGTTCCTGCCCGGTCCGCCATCATCTGGTAGAAATCCTCTACGCTGATATCGACGCCCTCTTTCATATAGTTTTCTTCTTCAAAAGAAACATAAAACGGAACAATATCAACTCCCAGTTCCTGTGCACGCTCTTTCGGCAGATCACAGGAGCTGTCGCTCACAATCTGAAATTTCATTTTTCCTTCTCTTTCCTTGCTTTTCTTCGAAAACGCCTTATCTCTTGTAGTCAGTCAAACCGTCTTTTAAAATCTCTGCCAGCTGCGCAGGCGTCATCGTCTTGTTCTTCATCTGCTCGATTTCTTCTGCTTTTACACCGATCAGCTGCACCAGCTGCACCTTGCCAAAGGGAGATTCCACTGTTCCAATATCATCCTCCTTGGTGATAAATCCGGTGATCGCAGATTTCGATGCGGCATCCAGACCTCTCTGCTGCCCCATCGCCAGGAACTGCCCGGGCGTGAACTGATGTCCGTTGTTGACCGTGATGCCCGCAATCATCTGAAGCAGGCTGCATATATGACGAACCTCCAGAGCAGGATTTTCCAGTCCTTCTTTTTTCAGCTTCAGCGTCAGCTCAAACCCGTATCCGCTCCGCTCCGGGTTGCCGTTCTGCTTCTCGTACAGTTCAGAAAGACCATAGGTTACAAAATGGAAATAGTCCCCGCCGTTATAAACGCTGATCCCGTCCAGCGGCCCCATTTCATCCGGCTTGTAGCTCGCATAACAGCCGAAATGTGCCGGAATCTTCTGATCCGGATAACGCTTTTCAAAGCATTCGGTAATCGCATCCCAACCGGGCGCTTCTTTATAAATAACCTCTTCCGGCTCGCTCTGCAGCATATGCCCCGGATGTACCTTGCCGATCACGCGCTCTGCAACCTTGATCGCCGCCTGTCTCGCATTTTCTTCCCCGGCGCTGACCTTTTCCACACTGCCGACCTTCGGCACCGCGATATCTGCAACAGTTACTGCAAAACACTCCCGGCCAACACAGTCTACATAATAAAAACGGTCTCCGCGGTGCACCGTACCGCACACCACATGACAACCCATCACTACGCTGCCGTCCTTTAACAGAAAGAGATTTTCAATAATTGCCTGAGAAAATTCCTCCTCCCCTGCATTCCGATCCTGAAACTCCATCGGTATTTCCCCCTTTTATCAATATTCCAGTGTATCCAGATACTTCATATAGTTGACGACCATCATCGCAATCTTAAAGGTCATCGCATCCTCAAAGGTTCTGATATCCAGCCCTGTCGCTTTCTGCAGCTTTTCAATCCTATATACAAGCGTATTTCTGTGTATGAAGAGCTGTCTGCTCGTCTCGGACACATTTAAGTTGTTCTCGAAAAATTTGTTGATCGTTGTCAGCGTCTCTTCGTCCAGATCGTAAACCTGATTGCCACCGAAAATCTCTTCGATGAAAATCCGGCACAGATTGACGGGCAGCTGGTAGATCAGACGTCCGATTCCCAGCGTAGAATATGCGATGACATTTTTTTCCGCATAGAAAATTCTGCCAACGTCCATCGCCATCGTCGCTTCTTTATAAGATTTGGAAACCTCTCTCAGCTCCTGCACGACCGTACCGTAGGAAACGCGCACCTTGAGCATCGCTTCGCTGTTCATCATATCGACGATCGTATTCGCGACCAGCTCCAGAGATTCCGGGGAAGCATCGCGCTCCACCGCTTTGATCAGGATAATATTCTTTTCATCCACTGCGGTAATATAGTCACCGTTCTGGCTGCTGAACAGGCTTCGTAACAGCTCCATGCCGCTGCTGTCTTTTTCCAGTCTCGTCTCAACCAGATATACAATTCTCGGTCCCTCCACTTCAATATGAAGCTTCTGTGCCCGGTTATAGATATCTACCAGAAGTAGGTTGTCCAGAATCAGATTCTGGAAGAAATTGTTCCGGTCAAACCGTTCCTTATAAGCAATGATCAGATTCTGAATCTGGCTGACTGCAATCTTGCCGACCATATATGCATCATCATTGTTGCTGCGCGACGCCAGGACATATGCCACCTCGCTATCGTCCAGCACCTTCAGAAAATGATATCCGCCGACCACCTGGCTATCTGCCGGAGATGCGGCAAAGCCCGTAATAATTTCACGGAAAATCTCAATATCCTCAGTCGTTGCAGCCACCTTTATGCCATCCAGGTCGAACACATAAATATCGACCTTGGTAATTGCTTTCAATTCATCGATACTCGTCTGAATGATCTGATTTGAAATCATATCCGTTCCTCTCATTCTGCATTTTCGTCAAAAGTCACAAACTTCTTATCAATTATAATAAAACATCGGCATTTTTTGTGCAAGTTTTTTTTGTTCCGACGGATCGATGCAGCCTTCTGCCAATCCTTTTTCCATCGTCGGTTCACCCTTTTCCGCCGACTTCCAGTTTTACTCCGAAAGTCCTTTCAGGCTTTCCAGAAGATCCAGATCCTCCTGCTGCACTTTGATGTTCGCCATCATCGGTTCCTCACCCGGACGCTGCAGGGAAATTTCGATTATCGTTCCCGGCTCGATCGGTCTGGAAAGGGCCGCTTTACAAAAAGCGCTGAATTTGGGATGATTTTTTGTAAACGCTGCCTTTGCACTCATTAGTTTTAAAATTGCGGAAGGGTTCATTTGTTTCTCCTTTTCGACTTGTTCTTTTTCCTGATATTCATTATAATGTAGCAGGACATTGCTGTCTACACAGCTTTCCCAAAATCATGGAGGATTCTGATGAAAAAAACAAATTACCATACACACACGAAACGCTGTATGCACGCCAATGGTACAGACGCAGATTATGTAAAAGCCGCCCTGGATGCAGGCCTTGACGTCCTCGGCTTCAGCGACCACGGTCCGTTTCCGGACAACCGCTTCGACTTCCGCATGCCCTATGCAGACCTCGACGAATATCTGACATGTATCGATGCACTGCGCCCGACCGTTTCTTTCCCGATCCTGAAAGGACTGGAAATTGAATACTGCCCCGACAGCCTCGATTATTATTCCTTTTTATTCAAAGAAAAAAAGCTGGATTATCTGCTGCTGGGTCAACATTATTACCAGGATGACGACGGTTCCTACATTTCTACCTTCTCGACTCCTGAAAAAATCGGTACGCGCGGATATATCAAATATGCCCGTTCCGTCAAAGAAGCGCTGGAAACCGGCTACTTCCCGATTCTCGCCCATCCCGATGTATTTTTCAACAATCCCTATTCCTGGGATGACAACTGCGAGGAGGCCTGTGATATCATCCTAAATGCCGCTATCCAGACCGGAACTGTTTTGGAATTCAATGCCAACGGCATCCGAAAAGGCATCCAACTCTTAGGAAACGACCACCGCTGGCCTTATCCATACGCTGACTTCTGGAAAAAAGTCGCCAAAACTTCCATTCCCGTCCTGATCGGCTCCGACTGCCATGATCCTGCCTTCATGTGGGATTCCTGCGTCGAGGAAGCCTACCGGATCGCTGCCGAGTGGAACCTGAGTGATAACCTGACGGATACATTCTAAAACGATACAGTTCACACGCGCCATTCGCAATACAATAGAATGTACGCTTCGCGAACATTCTATTGTCATGAACCGCATCTTCGATGCTTTCCGCTGCTTCGCAGCTCCTTTTACTCATAAAAAGGCACGAGTGAACTGTAGAATTCAAAAAGAGCCATTGCATTTCGCAATGGCTCTTTGCTATGTTCTTGATTAGTTGGTGATAACCTGCTCGGTCTCTTTGTCGAATACGTGGATCTTCTCAACATCAAATGCAAATCTAACAGTGTCGCCAGGTCTTGCATTGGAACGAGGATCTACTCTTGCGGTCATCGGGAACTCGCCCAGATCGAAATACAGGAATACTTCAGCACCAAGCAGTTCGTAAACCTTGATAGTAGAAGAGAATACGCATTTAGCGGTCTCAATGAACATCTCGGAATCGTAAACGTCTTCAGGACGGATACCCATAACAACAGTCTTTCCGTTGTAACCGCCATCAATCAGCTTCTTAGCCTTTGCAGGAGGAAGCGGGATGGACTGACCAGCTACTTCCAGAGTTACTGCAGTGCCGTTGATTCTTACAACTGCATCCAGGAAGTTCATCTGAGGAGATCCCATGAATCCTGCTACGAACAGGTTCTGAGGCTTCTCATACAGGTTCTGAGGAGTATCTACCTGCTGGATAACGCCATCTTTCATAACTACGATTCTGGTACCCAGTGTCATAGCCTCGGTCTGGTCATGTGTTACATAGATGATGGTGGTGCCCAGTCTCTGATGCAGCTTAGCGATCTCGATACGCATCTGTACACGCAGCTTAGCATCCAGGTTGGACAGAGGCTCGTCCATCAGGAATACCTTAGGATTACGAACGATAGCACGTCCCATAGCAACACGCTGTCTCTGACCACCGGACAGAGCCTTCGGCTTACGATCAAGCAGCTGAGTCAGATCCAGGATCTTTGCAGCTTCTTTCACCATCTTATCGATTTCGTCCTTCGGAACTTTTCTTAATTTCAGACCGAATGCCATGTTATCATATACGGTCATATGAGGATACAGAGCGTAGTTCTGGAATACCATCGCGATATCTCTGTCCTTAGGCTCTACATCGTTAACAACTCTGTCACCGATCTTCAGTTCACCGGAAGAGATATCTTCCAGACCAGCGATCATACGAAGGGTGGTGGACTTACCACAACCTGAAGGGCCTACGAAAATGATAAACTCTTTATCTGCGATCTCGAGGTTGAAGTTTTTAACAGCCTCAAAACCATTGGGGTACACTTTGCAAATGTTCTTTAAAGATAAGCTTGCCATTATTTTGCCTCCCTGAAAATTTAATCTCGAGCTTTCTCGATTGAATCTAGATCTAGTATACCGAAAATGCCCGATTTTGGCTATACCAGTATTCCACAAACTTTTTGGAGATGCTTGTGGAATCTGCCAAAAAAGATTTTAACTCCAAAAGCTCATCAGCGTTTTGAACAAAACGTATCGTTTCTATCTATGCACTTTGCCAAAGCACTGTCTGGTCAAATCTGATTTTCGGTTTCAACAGCATCTGTTTCTGTCTTGTTTTCTGCGGATTCTGCTGTTTTTGCCGCTGCTTCCGCTTCCAGTGCCGCCTGCTTTTCCTGTTCTTCCTCTACGATAAAGGACAGGGGAGCCAGGTTCTCGCCATCCTGTACCTGTTCTTCAGGCTCAAAGCGTTTGAAGATCCCGACATACAGCAGACTGCTGAAATATGCGACTGCCGGGATTCCAAGAAGAAACAGAAACGGCAGAGCCTGGATCGTTACCAGTAATAAAGCAACCGGAATCAGATGGATGATCACGATCAGGACGCTCTTGGGCAGGTTCATAAAGCTGATCAGGAACGCGTTCCGGAAGGTATTTTTTACAGTGTTGTCAAATCTGGACAAAACCGGGAAAATATAAAGGCCGGTCAGCAGCAGGAGGAAGGATACGATAAACAGCACCGTTTTCATGATCTTTGCACTGTTTCCTGTCATCATCACCAGTGTCACCCTCCAGTCCACTGCGATGATCGCAAGGATAACGAGCATGATCAGCCAGATGATCGTCGCCTGCTTAAAATTCTCTTTAAAGGACTTAAAATATCCTTTGATGATATACGGGTCATCCCCTCTCGCCATTTTGATCGTCACATAATACAGTGCCGTGATCGCCGCCCCTGCCGTAAAAATCGGAATACAGCAGATGATTGTCAGCACGTTCAGGATCATCAGGTTGGCAACCTTGCTCAAAAAGACCATGACCGGGCTGTCCAGGTTAAAAAGCTTCATTCATACATTCCTCTCTTCTCTTGTTGTCAAAATTTATCAAAAACCGTTCGTGCGGTTTTAGATCATTTTTTAGTTGTCTATATCAGGAAAATCCGGCGTCAGTTTTTCCCTTTCTGGAAAACATGGTTCAGGAAATCGATCACGCTCTGTTTCAGGTCCTGCCAGAAATGCTGCGCTGTGTTAGCTGCAATCGCTTTGGCAGTCTCCATCACAGTCTCTTTTGCAGGTTCGATCAGCTGTTCCTGAATCGTCTCGCCGAGAGGACCTGCAAGCTGCTCCTGCAGCGCATCCGAAAGGTTTTCTACCAGCGTATCACCGTAGCTTTCATACATTTTCTGTGCAAGCGCAATGACCGTCTCATGGTTTAAGCCGATCCCGTTTAACTGCTGCAGTGCAGAAGCAAGCGTCGTTCTCGTGCTCTCGTCAAGGGAAACGCCGAACTCCTTTTCTCCCTCGCTGATCGCAGCTTTGATATCCTCTGCGTTATCCAGCTCGCCTGCGTCCCACTTTTCTTTTACAAAATCCAGCAGCTTTGCAAAATCCTCATCGCTGATGGATTTGGCGGGCTCTGTCTCTGTCTGCGGCTGTTCCTGCATCTGCGCACTCTCCGCCGTCTGTCCCGGCGCTGCACAGACCGGTACAGCGATGCTGGATACTGCAATCGCCGTCGATAACATCATTGCTGCAATCCCTGTTTTCTTCATATTCTCCTCGCATTCTGCCGCTTAAGCGACAAATGAAACCTAAAACTGCATTTCCTAAAAACTCTGTCCAGCCACCCGGGCTGTATTTAAAATCCATTTTAAAAGGTCTGCATCCACCTCTTCCCGGCCGATTTCATTGACCAGCTCATGGCGCATACCGGGATATAATTTGCATTCTACCTGTGTCATCCCGCTGTTTTGAAAGCTTTCTGCAACCTCCAGAACCGCTTTGCCATAGCTGCCGACCGGATCCTCCTGTCCTGCGACAAACAGAACCGGAAGCTCTTTGGGAATTTTATTGATGCTTTCCGGGTCATGAAGCCTGCCGATCAGTTCAAACAGCGTCTCAAACCCGTTGACTGTAAAGACAAAGCCGCACCGTGGATCATCCAGATATTTTTGAACCTCTTTTTTGTCCCGGGACAGCCAATCCATACTCCCAACACCGTCTGTAATCTTTTTCTGATAGCTTCCAAATGCCATTTTGTCCAATAGACGGCTCACATGCGTATCCCCTAAAAAAGCCTTCTGAAGCTTCGTCACCGCTTTGGCTGCAATTAAAACCGCCTTCGGCTGCATACCGGTTCCCATCACGATCGCTCCGTCAATTCCGCTGCCGTAACGGCTCAGGTAATTGCGGAGGATGAAAGACCCCATGCTATGTCCCAATAACAAATACGGAACACCGGGATACTGCTCCTGCACCATTTTTTTGAGACGATGAACATCCCGAACTACCACCGTCGCCGGATCATGCGCGCAGAAATAGCCGTAGATTCCGTTTTCCCCGACGCTCTTTCCGTGTCCCAGATGATCCTCCCCGGTCACCAGAATCCCCTGCCTGGTCAGCACTAAGGCCAGACGCTCATATCGTTCGATATATTCCGCCATACCGTGCACGATCTGCAGGATACAGACCGGTTTGCCCTCCGGTATCCATTTTACTGCATGAATCTTCGTTTTACCATCTCTTGACAGAAAAAAAATTTCTTCTTTTTTCATATCCCGTTCCCCCGTTTCGTTCTCCCCTCTTTTTCCGGAAACAGCCGCATGCCTCCGTTTACAGACAGAGCCGCAGCAAGAAAAATCCTGCTGCTTTTTCACAGCAAATTTTCTTCTGCGGCCCTCACATTTTTATATTAACATTATATAAAGTTCCGGTCAACTCTAACCGTCAGCAGATCTCTGCTCCGGCAGGCATATTTTTCTCCGGTGTTACCAGCGCAAGATTGCCTTCGGCATCCTCTGCACACAGCAGCATGCCTTCCGACAGAACACCGGCGAGCTTTGCAGGCTTTAAGTTCACTAAAACCATAACCTTTTTGCCTACCATCTCTTCCGCCGTGTAATGTGCGCGGATTCCGGAAACGATCTGTTTTACTTCTTTCCCGATTTTTACCTGGGAGCAGAGAAGCTTTTTGGACTTCGGAACCGGTTCGCATTTGATGATTTCGCCAACCGCGAACTGCATCTTTTCGAACTCTTCAAAGGTGATCTCCGGCTTTTTCGTCAGCTCCATCACGTCCTCTTCTTTTTCTTCCTCAGCCTCTTCCGTCAGTGCCTTACGCGCCTCAAACATCGCTGCTGCCTTTTCCAGAACTTCCTTTACATCCAGTCTTGCGAACAGGATTTCCGGTTTCTCTGTAACTTTGCTGCCGGATATATAGCCGCCGAAGGTCGTGCATTCTTCGAAGCTGCGCAGGGAAGTATTGAGCTGGGCTGCGATCTTTTCCGCAGTGCCCGGCATATAAGGCTCCAGCAGCGACGCACCGATTACAATGCTCTCTGTCAGGTTATACAATACGGTAGCAAGACGGTCTGCTTTTGCAGGGTCTTTTGCCAGCACCCACGGCTCTGTCTCGTCGATATATTTGTTGCAGCGCTTGAACAGCGTAAAAATATCGGTGATCGCGTCTGCGACTCTCCAGCCTTCCATCTTTGCCGCAACCTTATCGTAGGTTCCGGTTACAACTGCTTTCAGATCCTCATCAACTGCCTCTGCTGCGCCCTTATCCGCTACAACGCCGCCGAAATACTTGTTGCTCATGGAAATCGTACGATTTACCAGGTTGCCCAGCGTATTGGCGAGATCGGAATTTAACCGTTCTACCATCAGCTCCCAGCTGATTACGCCGTCGTTTTCAAACGGCATCTCATGCAGTACGAAATAGCGGACTGCGTCCACGCCGAAGAAATCTACCAGATCATCCGCATACAGCACGTTTCCTTTGGATTTGCTCATCTTGCCATCCCCCTGCAGCAGCCAGGGATGACCGAATACCTGCTTGGGCAGGGGCTCATTCAACGCCATCAGGAAAATCGGCCAGTAAATTGTATGGAAGCGGATGATATCTTTTCCGATCAGATGCAGATCAGCCGGCCAGAGCTTTTTATACTGCTCGCGGCTGTTGCCTTCCGCATCGTAGCCGATACCGGTAATATAGTTGGTCAGCGCATCCAGCCATACATAAACAACGTGTTTCTCATCGAAATCAACCGGGATACCCCATTTGAAAGAGGTTCTGGAAACGCACAGATCCTGCAGTCCGGGAAGCAGGAAATTGTTCATCATCTCGTTTTTGCGGGATACCGGCTGGATAAATTCCGGATGGCTGTTGATATGGTCGATCAGGCGCTGCGCATATTTGCTCATTCTGAAGAAATATGCTTCTTCCTTTGCAGGTTTCACTTCTCTGCCGCAGTCCGGACATTTTCCGTCCTTTAACTGGGACTGTGTCCAGAAGGATTCACATGGCGTACAATACATGCCTTCATAAGAGCCCTTGTAGATATCGCCCTGATCATACAGGCGCTTGAAAATTTTCTGTACCTGTTTTTCGTGATCCGGGTCTGTCGTACGGATGAACTTGTCATAAGAAGTACCCATCAGATCCCAGATTCTCTGGATTTCTGCAGAAGCCTTATCAACGTATTCCTGAGGTGTTACGCCCGCTTCCGCTGCCTTTAATTCAATTTTCTGTCCATGCTCGTCTGTTCCGGTCTGGAAAAAGACATCATATCCGTCTTTTCTCTTAAACCGCGCGATGCTGTCTGCCAGAACTGCTTCATAGGTATTGCCGATATGCGGTTTGCCCGATGCATACGCAATGGCAGTTGTCATGTAAAATTTTCCTTTGCTCATACTTCCTCCTTAATGTCGCAACAAAAAAGCGCCTCCTCATTGCAGCCTGAAAGCCACAACAAGAAGGCGAATTGTTCGCGGTACCACTTCTGTTCATATACTTCTCACAAAGTATATCTTATCGAGTGCTGCGCCGTTCGGCGCAAGACCCTTCCGCTATAACAGGCGGACCTGTCGCAGCCTTACCTCTCCGGTTCGGTGCGCCGCTCGGGAGCCATGTTCCATCCGCTTCTTCCCGACTTCTCTCAGCTTCCTGCCGCCTGATCGGGCTGCATTCAAAAGTCCTCTCTGTAAAGCTTCCCCGGATGTACTCTCTCCGTCTTTGCATTCTCTTTTTCAATATCCGGCTGCCGTCACATCTGACCGCAGCTTCATATGCTTACAGTAGCACAAAAGGTCTGGCCTGTCAACGGCCGGCTCACAGCTTTAACCCCTTCAGCAGATCGCCCAGCGAGGTGCCGACCGCCTCCTTCGAGCTGTACTCTTCCGCCTGTTTTTCTTCCAGCTCGTCCGGCTCTGCGTTCTCGGCCGCTGCCTTGATGCTCAGACTGATCCGATTGTCCTTCGTATTTAAAACAACTGCCCGCACGGTATCCCCGACTGTCAGCACCTCTGAAGGCTTTTTCAGGCGCTTCTGGCTGATCTGGGAAATGTGTACCAAACCGCTTAATCCATCGCCAAGATCCACAAATGCACCGTATGGCATCAGGCTTTCCACGCGCCCCTCTACAACTGTACCCGGCACGATCATGGAAATTTTATGGTTCAGGCGCTCTACTTCCTTTTCTTTCAGGACGTCCTTTGCGGACAACACAAGCTTCTGGCGGTCTGAATCCACCGTAATCACGCGCACTTCCAGCGTTTTCCCCACAAACTCCGTCGTATCCTCCACATAATCCAGCGCCAGCTGAGACGCCGGGATAAATCCGCGGATTCCTTCCACATAAGCAGTTACGCCCTGATTGACGCTTTCGCTTACCTTTATCTTGAGAATCGTCTTTTCTTCCTGATACTGTTTGAGTCTGTCCCAGCCGAGTGTCTCTGCTGCTTCTACGCAGGACATCTGGATATTGCCGGCTCCATCGTCTCTTTTGACAACAGTTCCTTCCAGCGTATCTCCGACATGGATATCCGCCAGCACGGAAAACGACGGATCCTTGCTCAAATCCTCTGTTTTAATAACCGCAGGCGCATAGTAACCGAGATCCAGCGTTACGCCGGTTTCCCGCACGTCAATGACGGTTCCGGAAATCACATCACCCTCCCGGATTGTACGGAAAGAAGCTTCCAGCTCCCTTGCATAATCCGCCATCGTCTCTGTCGTTCCGCTGTTTTCTGCATCCGCAATTCCCTTTTTTTCTTCTGACATCGTTCTCCTCCTTACCGGGCAGACAATTCCATGCCGCCTCGTTCCTTTTCTGAATTTTAGCACGTTTTTTATAGAAATTCCATCCCGGCTTCCGCGATTTTGCAGCGAATGTACCTACAGGGTTACTGTTCACACGCGCCATTTGTAAAATCCCATCTTCGATGCTTTCCTGCGAATCATTTGACAAGGCCACTGTATCGCGTTAAACTGATATCGCATTTTATCCTACTAACTTAGGAGGTTACTATTTTTATGAAACGAAAAGCGCTATGGGCTGCTGTTCCCTACACAGTCCCCGTCATGCTCGGCTATCTTTTTCTCGGCGCAGCCTTCGGTGTCCTGACCGCCGAAAACGGTTTTTCCGTCCTCTGGGCCTTTCTCATGAGTACGTTTATCTACGCCGGTTCGATGCAGTTTGCCGCCATCAGTCTGATCGTCGTTGGTTCTGACCGTTTCCTGCTCTTTTCCATGGCTGGCATTTTAGCCGCACTTTTGTTATTTCGAAAGGAGATTTCCAAATGACCGTACAGACTCCCCTGCAGCTTGTGATCACAATCGGCATTATCGCCCTCGGCACTTTTCTGATCCGTGCCCTTCCGTTTTTCCTGTTTCTCGCCGGAAAAGAAACACCGCGCGTTGTTGCCTACCTCGGCGCAGCGCTCCCGAGCGCCTCGATCGCAATGCTCGTCGTTTACTGTTTTAAAAATGTCTCTGTATTTTCCGGTTCTCATGGACTGCCGGAGCTCATCAGTGCCGTGTTCGTCATTGTCGTCCACAAATGGAGGCACAACCTGCTGCTCTCCATCGTCGGCGGCACGGTTTTATACATGCTGCTGGTGCAGCGGCTTCTTTCTTTTTAAAAATTGTATTCTCTTCTGCCGGCGTAGGTCTGCCATTTTTCAGGCGTTTTTGTCTCCATCCAGTCCAATGGCACTGCTGCCGGGTGCGGCTGTGATGCCTTCCGGTATGCTTCTTTTAACTCTTCCTTCTGACTCTCGTTCAGAAATCCCGGTTTTACCGATACAAAAAACGGCGTCCCGCTTTCTGCAAGCACTTCCATCCACTGTCGGTTCTTGTTCCAGTCAATATGCTCTGTGATTCCGACGCAGTCTGCATCCGCCCCGTAAAACGTCCCCTGCTGCAGCATCCGGAAGGCCAGCGTGTTGATGCCCATTTTCCGGGTTCTTTCCCATTCTACACCGCTTGTATCGTCTCCGGTACGATTTCCCTGCATCAGCCCTGCGCCCAGACGTCCGATACAGTTGCAGCCAAGAATCAGGACGTCCTGACGATCCTCGCGTTTTGCTGCTTCATGAATGACTTCATAAAAACGAACGATCAGCTCTGCCGTGGTTTTCGTATGGTCATGGAAGCGCCAGCTGCCATTCGTCAGCCTGGTCCCCATCTCAAATCCCCAGCAGCCAAAGATATCATAGGTCGAAAAATCGTGTTTGATCAGCTCATATCCCCAGTCTCCAAGCTGTCTGATATCCTGTGCGATATGTTCCAGAACCTCCGGCACAGAAATATCGAACACCTCTGCATTGCGCTCCAGTCTCCACTCTGCCGGAATATCCGCAGAATGATCGTACAGCGGTCTGAACCAGATGCCGGGGCGCACATTTTTTGCCCTCATCTGAGCAGCGAGCTCTCCCATGTCCCCGTAATCCGCATTGCCAACCCGCCAGGGACCTCCGTTATAAGAATCGCTGTGATCGATCTGCCAGCCGTCATCCATCACCATAAACGGGCGGTTTTCGATGCCCTCCGTCATCTCCGCAAGATATGCGCTGTCTCCGAGAATTTCCTTTGCAGAGCTTTTTCCATAGGCATAGTACCAGTTGTTCCCGCCGTAAATCACGGTGTCTCTACAGTCGGGATCGTCGCACATCTCGCTGCAAAATGCCCTGCAGGCTTCAAATACTTCTACCGGCGTATCGGCTTCTTCCAGCGCATAAGATGTCATAACGATCTTTGCAGCTTCCAGCTTCCGTCCGCCAAGCTCCACGCCGTACGTCCCGCAGCGCACGTCCAGATGCAGCTTCACATCCGCACCGTCCTTTTCCCACCAGCACATGGCAGATGGACGCACCTTTACACCAAATGCCAGGCATTTTCCCGCTTCATGCCGGAAAAAGTACCACGGCATTCCGATATGATCTGCTTCCTTTTTCCATTCCAGATCACCGTAACCGCGTTCCCAGGTGTCCCCGAGCACCTCGCCCGCCCCACCAAACATAGCTTTCCAGGTAAGCACAAGCTCCCGCACCGGTGTGTTCTGTGCCTGCACGAATACCGCAAGGCTGCCGTCGGCTTCCGCAAGCTCCACTGTAACGTCACCTGCTCTGAAAGCAGCTGCATCGGGCGCGGTCTCCTGCTCCGTCTGCGCACCGCCTGTCATCAGCCTGATCTCATCCGGCTGTCTCAGCAGGTTTCTTTTCCCTTCTGTTTTCATTATCCTTTCCCTCTCGTTATCCTTTCCCAAATTATTCTATTCTTTTCAGAATCTCCTGTTCCAGAATCACCTGATCGCCCTCCTCGATCTGCTGTTCATACAGATAGTGATCCTTTTGCCGGAGCAGACGGAGCTGTCCGTTTTCATCCTCCAGTTCAACAAGCACGGTCGGCCAAACGCCCTCCGGACGCTCTTCACAGCCGTAATCATCCTCCCGGATGCTCCTAACCCGGTATCTATGCCGACACTCAGCTTCAAGTTCCGTCATCTGCTCCATTTCTCCCCTCATTCTAACATGTCTTTTTTATTCATGACAATAGAATGCTCGCAGAGCGTGCATTCTATTGTTTATATCCATGCTATTTTGACTCAGAAGCATGGATTTTTATTTCACTGTGTCTCACAGCTTCCGCACGATCTCGTCGGAATATTTCATCATGCACATGTCCGCTTCATATGCGCCGATCTGCGGCTCATTTTCCTCGCCGAGCAGATTTTTCGCGATCAGCTCCGGGAATTTCACGTTGCAGTGCCATGCGTGGGGATAGCCGCCGCCAAACCGCGGATTGATTTCGGAAATGTAATATTTGCCGTCGATCCGGAAGATATCCATGTCAATGGGACCTGCCAGCGAAAGCGCGGAAACCGTCTTTTCGATCAGCTCAAACAGCGCAGGATCTTTGACAGAAATCGATTTTTCGGTTTCGCCCGCCCGCATCCGCACTTTTTTCTTCGTAAAAATAGCTACAGGTTTTTTGGAAATCAAATCGACGTAAATATCCGCGCCGAATTCCTCACCGTCCGCATACTGCTGGATCAACAGCGGCTCTTTGCTATAACGGCACAGCACACCAAGAAGCTCGCGGTTGTCCACCCGGCTGATACCGACGCTTCCGCAGCCCCGAACAGGCTTTACAAATACCGGGAACGCAATCTTTCCTTCCGCGTAATCCGAGTCAAACTCTTCCAGAGATGCGCTCGTATACAGCACCGGCAGTCCGTTTTTCTGCAGCAGGGAGAAAAAGCCGTACTTATCCCGGCAGACTGCAACGCTTTCTGCGTCCGATACAATCGCTGTGATCCCTTTTTCCTCAAACTTCTTCCGGTTCTGCGCCAGCAGATCCAGCTCATCCTCAAACAGTGGAAGCAGTGCATTGACCTGTTCCCGCATGCAGATTTCCAGAATCCGGTCTTCGTATCCGGGATCCTTCATCGGCGGTACCAGATAAAATGCGTCCGCCTCGTACAGCGCAGGTGCCCACGGGCTGCAGTCCGTCACGATCACCCTTCCGCCACCCGGCAGACTATGAAAGGCTTCTTTAAAAAAACGTACCAGCTTATTGCGCGTTCCGCAGCTCAAAATCAAGATCGTCGTCATTTTTGTTCTTCTCCATACAACATGCTGTTCTGCATATATTCTTTCGGCGTCCAGCGGTTTCTGATCTTATAAAGCTTCCCGTCCCGGCGGATATAAACGTCCGGGAAATACTGGATAAACAACGGATTCAGGCTCATCGTATAGCCGCCAACATTTTCGTAAACAATCCGGTCGCCCTCCATCAGCTCGATTCCGTCGCGGTATTCAAAAATCCGGTCCACTTCCATGCAGGAATAGCCCGATACGCACTGGTGCGCCATCGTTTTTCGCTGCTCTGCACCCGGGTTTGCCTCATTCAATTCCAGATGGAACAGGTGGCTGCTCTTAATCATCGTCGGGTCGATATTGAAACGGCTTCCGTCCGTGATCAAATACCGCTCGTTTCCGATATCACGCACATCCACAACGCCTGTCACAAACGTACTTGCCTTTGACAAAAGAGAAATGCCCGGTTCAACGATTAGCATTGTTTGTTCTGGCGTAAATTCTTCTTGTAAAACCTTCGCCACAGCCGGAAAATAATCCGGATACTGCGGACGCCCTTCCAGACCGCCGCAATAACCGCCGCCCAGATCCACATAAGACAGATTCAGGGAAAATTCCCGCTTTAATTTACATGCCATCGAAGCAATTGCTTCGAATACCGCGACACTTCTGGACTTACTGCTGGAATGCAGATGTAAGCCCGTGACCTCAACATTCGGAATGCGCTGCATGCGCTCTAAAACGGCTGCAAATGTCCCGTTTTCATAGCTAAATCCAAATCTTCCTCCGGCTTCGCCCATCGTCGTCTGCCCCGGGCACATTTTTTCCAGATCAAAATTGACCCGGATTCCGACCCGAAATGTCTGCGTCGGATGCGCTGCTGCCAGCTCTTCCATCCAGTCCAGCTCCCGTCTGCCGTCCATATTCAGGATGCCGCCTGCAAGCAGCACCCGTTCAAACGACGGACGTTTTTTGACCGGTCCATTGTATACAATTTCAGAATCTGAAAAACCAAGTGCACCAGCCAGCGAATATTCATCGTCGGATACAACCTCCGCCATCACGCCGCCCGCCTTTAAAAAGGTCACCAGCCACGGCAGGGAATTCGTTTTAAAGGAATATCCGATCCGGTAATTGCCCCAGGATGTTTCCAGGGAGCTTTTCAGCATCTGAAAATCTTTCATCAGCTGATTTTCGTCGATCACAAAATAGGGCGTCTGATATGCCATAATTCTCTCCTTATGAAGGAACCGTTCTGCCAAAACGACAAAACGGTTCGGTTTTCTGCTTTTATCGCAGCTCTTCTTTTGTTGTATCCGTCTCTTATACGCCCTTTACCAGCTCCAGACGGTTGACCGCCGAGAACATTGCGCGTACAGATGCTCTTGTGATGTTGGAGCTTACGCCGACACCATAAGTAACGCGTCCGCTCTCCGCATCCATCATATGGATATATGCTGCTGCCTGGGCGTTGGAACCGTTCTGCAGCGCATGCTCCTCGTAATCAAGCACTCTGATATTCATGCCGAAGGTAAGCTGCAGTCCTCTCTTGACCGCATCGATCGGGCCGTTGCCGACTGCATCGAACGTACCGGGTTTGCCTGCCAACATGTAGTCCACAATAACCTTTGTATCGAATTCGCCGGATTCCACATCTCCGCTCAGATCCTCGATTCTCAGCTTTTTGAAATGCAGAGGTTCCTTTTGATCCAGATACTCGCGCTTGAAATTGTCCATGATCTGCTGCGGGGAAACTTCGCCCTGCTTCTCGGATATCTTCTGGATAACATTTGCAAACTCTTTGTGCATCGCCTTGGGCAGCTTGAATCCAAAATAAGTATCCATAACGAAAGCGACACCGCCCTTGCCGGACTGGGAATTGATACGCACGATGGGCTCGTACTCCCTTCCGATATCGGCAGGATCGATCGGCAGATAAGGAACCTGCCAGATTTCGCTCTTTCTCTCCTTCATCGCCTGCACGCCCTTATTGATCGCATCCTGATGGGAACCGGAGAATGCGGTAAATACCAGCTTGCCGGCATAAGGATGTCTCGGATGGATCGGGATCTTGCAGCATCTTTCGTAAATATCGATAATCTCGTTGATATGTCCGATTTCCAGCTCAGGATTGATGCCCTGGGAGAACATGTTGTAGGCGATATTTAAAACATCCACGTTACCGGTACGCTCGCCGTTTCCAAACAGAGTTCCCTCGACGCGCTCTGCGCCTGCAAGCAGCGCCAGCTCCGCGCTGGCAACACCGGTTCCTCTGTCGTTGTGAGGATGGATACTTAAAATGATGCTCTCTCTGTTTTCAAAATGACGGTTCATCCACTCGATCTGATCCGCATAAACGTTCGGCGTATTCATCTCTACAGTAGACGGCAAATTGATAATGATTGGGTTTTCTTTCGTTGCGCCCCAGGTTTTCTGAACTGCGGTACAGATTTCAAGGGCAAAATCCATCTCTGTTCCGGTAAAGCTTTCCGGGGAATATTCCAGGACGATCTTGCCCGGGAAGTCTGCGGCATATTTTTTTACCAGCTCGGTTCCCTTTACCGCAATATCCACGATATGCGGACGGTCCATGTGGAACACGACATCTCTCTGCAATGTGGACGTAGAGTTATAAATATGTACAATTGCCTGCTTGCAGCCCTGAATCGCTTCAAAAGTACGTGCGATCAGTTCTTCCCGGCACTGTGTCAGCACCTGAACATATACGTCATCCGGAATCATATCATGCTCAATCAGGTGGCGCAGGAAATCGAATTCAATCTGGCTCGCTGCCGGGAAACCAACTTCGATTTCCTTAAAGCCCAGCTTTATCAGATACTGGAACATTTCAATCTTTTCTTCTACTACCATCGGATCTACCAGCGCCTGATTGCCGTCGCGCAGGTCTACGCTGCACCATATGGGTGCTTTCTCAATCTCTTTGCCTGGCCACTCGCGCTCCGGATAGTCAATTACCGGATTACGGCGGTATTTCTGATAATTCACCATTGCTTTTTCTCTCCCTTCGTGTCCTGTCATTCTGACTGTATTTATGAGCAATGTAGCTGTCACTTCGATATAAGATACCGTGTTTGGAGAGCACTAAATGCCCTTTTGACTCTGGTATCAAACAATAGAATGCACGCTCTGCGAGCATTCTATTGTCATGAAAAAGAGGAACCCAGCCTGAAAATCTGCTCCAGGTCTGACTTCCTCTTCTGATCTCTTCACGAAACAGTCCTGTTTCACTCAACAAAACAATCCTGTTCGACAAAGTTCTTCTGCTGCACTTGCAGCTTACTCCCCCAGTCCGCCTTCAATTGCCTCGGTCAGGGCTGTCAGCGCTTCTTCTTCGTCCGGTCCGTCGCATATCAGTTCAATTTCATCGCCACATTTTACACATGCGCCCAGAACACTTAGAACACTCTTCGCGTTCGCCGTGCTGTCCCGAAACGTAAACGTAATCAGCGATTTATATTTGATTGCTTCCTTGCATAGATTTCCAGCCGGTCTTAGGTGAAGTCCTGTCGGGTTTTTGATTACTACCTTCTGGCGTACCATATCTGTTCTCCCCTTTCCGCCCAATGCGGATCTTTACATCATTATCATACCATTATCACACCCATCTGGCAAGCACCAACCCGTTCCAGGAGCCCCATCTGCAGCAGGAATACAAGTTACATCTTTTCTCCTGAATTACAGCATCAGCTGCTGAATCAAATCTGCAATTCTATGCGCTTCCTTATCAATGCGTTCTTTGTCCTTACCCTCGATCATGACACGCACCTTCGGCTCTGTGCCTGAAGGACGAATCAGTACGCGGCCCTCTCCTGCGAACTCTTTTTCCAGCTCTTCGATCGCAGCCGCGATTTCCGGATATTCCATAAAGTGCTCTTTGCGGTGATTCGGAACGGTAACATTAACCAGTGCCTGCGGCAGGACTGTCATAATCTTGGAAAGCTCAGACAGCGGCTTTCCGGTCACTACCATAACCTCTAACAGATGCAGCGCAGACAGCAGACCATCACCGGTCGTATTTTCATCCAGGAAAATAATATGACCGGACTGCTCACCGCCAAGGCTCGCGCCGATTTCCCGCATACGCTCCAGCACATAACGGTCACCGACCTTGGTTTTTTCGATATGGATCTTTTCTTTCTCACCAAACAGAAACAGACCAAGGTTACTCATGACAGTCGCCACGATCGTGTTCTGTTTCAGCTTGCCCATGTTGCGCATATGTGCACCTACAATCGCCATGATCTGATCACCATCCACGACGTTGCCCAGCTCATCCACTGCCAGCAGGCGGTCTGCATCGCCGTCAAACGCCAGACCGATATTTGCCTTTTCGTAAACAACGCGGGCCTGCAGCTCTTCCATATGGGTTGAGCCACAGTTTGCATTGATATTCGTGCCATCCGGCATATTGTGAATCGGAACAACCTGTGCGCCAAGCTGACGCAGAGCTTCTATGGAAGTATAATGAGATGCACCCTCTGCACAGTCCACAACCACCTTCAGGTTCGTCAGATCCACCGGAACTGCCCGAACTGCATGATTGATATATTCCTCTCTTGCGTCCTTGCGGTACTTGATCCGTCCAACGCTGGAGCCTGTCGGAAATTCCACACGATTCATGTTGTTCTTGATCAGGGCTTCGATCTCATCCTCCAGAGCATCCGGCAGCTTGTAGCCATTGCCGTCAAAGAATTTAATGCCATTAAACTCCATCGGGTTGTGGGATGCAGAAATCACAACACCGGCTTCTACCTTATATTTCTTGGTCAGATAAGCGATCGCCGGAGTCGGAATCACGCCCACATAAACCGCATTTGCGCCTACGCTGCAGATTCCTGCCATCAGTGCGTTTGCCAGCATATCGCCAGACATTCTTGTGTCACAGCCAACCATAATTGTAGGTTTGTGCTTGTTTTCACGGGTCAGGACATATGCGCCTGCCTGCCCCAGCTGCATCGCTAAAAGCGGCGTCAGCTCTTCATTTGCAACACCTCTTACACCATCTGTTCCGAACATTCTCGACATGATCTCTTCCTCCTGTTATAAAGCTGCAAAGCCTTCCGGATTTCGGGTTTTCGTTTGCAGCCCTGATTCAACCCACAAGTTCTGCATTTCCTGCTTCGGGCGCTGTTTACATTTCCTCCTGCCCGGCTTTTACTGATCTCCCTGTGCATCTGTATTCGAAGCAGCAAGCTGAGTCAGATGCACCTGCACCGTAACTGCATTGACCTGTTCCACAGAAGCGGGAAGCAAAAATTTCACCGTCACTTCCTGTTCTCCTGCCGTCACAGTGCCGTTTTCATCTATCAATGCAGACAAATCCGCGTGAGGCGTGATTGTCCCTGCATCCACATTATTCAAATTGTCCTGCAGACCTCTGACTGTCAGCTGCAGATTCTGTCCGCTGACTGCTTCTGCCAGCCAACCGTCCGGAATGTTCAAAAGCTGGACGCTGTCCGCATCAAAGCTGATCGTCTTACGTCGGATCTGCTCGATATCCGCGGATACCGTTACTGTTCCGTCAAAATCAGCATCCGCAAGCGATATGTCCGAAGGAAGATATTCTCTGATATCAATCGTATTCGTCACCGGTGCCGTCGCATCTGTCAGATCAAGTTCCTCTGCCGGGATCGTGATCTCCGAGATCTTATCCAGCACAGCCGCCCGCCCTGCAATTTTCACAGTTGCAGGAGACACCGTTACCGTTCCAGTCTGTTCATAACCATCCGCCGGTTCTCCTATAGCAGAAGCACTGATTGTGACCTCCTTTGTCTCCAGAATCGGAACGGTCACCTTTACGCTGTCCACATTTTTTCGGATTTCACTGCTGGTGATTTCGTTGCCGTCTGCATCCAGCAGGCGGATTGTCGCATCGATTTCCACATTCGCTGTCACATTATCCAGAGAAATATCCACCACTGCGCGGTTTACCGCATTCACCGCTGATTCCGGGCCGCTGATGCTGAGTGTATTGGTTTCCATATCGATCCTGCCGGTCGCATATCCATCCGGAAGTGTCCCGTTTTTGGCAACCTCTATGCTTAACTGTCTTGTCTTTTTATTTTCTACCTGTAACTGTACATACTGTCTGTCTGAAGCGATCTTTTCCACATCCAGGCCGCTGCTTAACGACAACTCGATCGGTACACGCCCGTCATCTGTAATTTCAGACAGGTCTGCCTTTGCCGTCACGCTCTGCGCATCGATTGCGCTGATTGCAGACTTCGGTGCGCGCACGGAAACACGGATCGTATCGGAATTGTCCACTACACGGTAGGTTTTCCCCTGTCCAGTCAGTGCCCCCGTATTGGTCAGCTGTACCTGTACATTATTGATATATTTATTTATCACCGGATCATTGATGTCAACCGCCAGCATCCACAGCACAACGGAAATCAACACCGCCATAATCTTCAGACCCAGATTGTGCATGAGCTTACTTTTCATTGTGGAACCACCCCTTCCAGCGTTTGTGCGCTTTCTCATCGGTCGGTTTTTTCTGAATAGATCTCAGCTTTTCTTCCAGTTCCTCCGCCGTCAGTCCTCTGCTTAACGTTCCTTCATAAGCGACGCTGATCTTGCCATTTTCCTCTGACACGATCACTGTCATGGAATCCGTTACCTCGGAAATACCGACGCCTGCACGGTGTCTCGTTCCGAGATCCTTGCTCAGACGCATATTGTCCGACAACGGCAGATAGCAGGTCGCATAGGTCACGCGGTTCCCCTGTACGATCACTGCGCCGTCATGTAACGGCGTATTTTTTTCGAAAATATTGATCAGCAGCTGGCTGGTCACAATACCATCCACTGCAATGCCAGTACGTTCATATTCTGCCAGGGAGTCCAGCTGTCTGACAACGATCAGCGCGCCCGTCTTTGCCCGGGACATTTCCACACAGCCCTTTACGATCTCACGGATCGTCCGGTCGGAAAAGAGTCCCTCCTCCGGCTTGGAGGATTCAAAGGGAATGACGGAACGGATCAGATTTTTCTGTCCGAGCTGTTCCAGCGCCTTGCGCAGCTCCGGCTGCAGCACGACGATCAGCGCAATTGTTGCAAACTGAAACGCCGTCCTCGCAATCCAGAGGATCGTATCCATCTGCAGGATTTCGGCAATCACAAGAAATACCAGAATGACGAACACGCCCTTTAACAGCTGCCATGCCCTGGTATTCCGAATAAAGACCAGTAGATAATAGACCATCAGAGAAATGAGGATAATCTCCACAATATCCATTGGTCCTATAAATTGTATCTGTGTCAGATATCTGTCCGCAAACTCTTTGATCTGTTCCATTGTTCCATCTCACTATTTTCTGGTTTTGCCCTTCCCATGGCTGTGGCGGACATTCTGGTTTGCGCGCTGCGTCGTGATCCGTTTTACCCGCTTCTCCGGCACTGCCACTGCCATTTTGGGAACCGCTTTTACATAGTAATAATACTCATCATCTTCAAACTGCACTTTTTCGGTGCGCGCATAATCCAGATTGAACTGGAAAAACTGCATCACCAGTGCGATCAGCGCACATACAATACTGCCAAGAATCACGCCCGCCAGTGAAAAATTCGCGTCATACATCAGATCCCCGATCAGCAAAATTACGATATCTGCCAGCGTTCCGACCAAAACAGCGATCGCTCTGGAATAGTTAATGCTCATGCGGCGGATCGCATAAACCAAAATCGCTGTGATGGCAAACGCCGTCACTACAATCAGCATTTCTTTATTTTCGATCACGCCGGTTCCCATATCGCTGAAGCGCTGCAGCATGGTATCGCTTTCCCCGCCGCCAAACGCCTGCGCATTACCGGTAATATATGCCAGCACATAATATACCACTACGCCGCCTGCAACCGCAGCCGCAGCTCCCGGTGTCCCGAACAGTCCCGCTGCCAGCGGAGCCGCATAAGGGATCTTCCACACAAACAGAAGCGGTGTCAAAAGCAGCAGCAAATGCGCTTTCGGTGCAAACCGCAGATAAATCACCAACACGATAATATAGGCAAGCAGCAGAACCACAACGCATTCCGCAGACAGCGCATAGGTATGCAGCAGCAGAAACATTGCGCTCAAAAATACCATCACGCCCAGCGGGAGGAACGAGCACAGAAGCGCCGCCACCAGCACGATCGCAACGTGGTCGATTTTTTCCATATAGCCCATTCTGCCGTTGATCGTCAGAAACAAAATAAGTCCCAACACAAATTTCAACAGGGGAACGATAAATTCTTCATATTTTGTGTAAAAATTTTTTATGTATTCTCTGATTACAAGCAGCTGTGTCATCTTTTATTTCCTCTCTGCGGTTTCCTCTTCTCCATCCTGATCCAGGCAGTCCAGATACTCCAAAAATAACTGCAGCCTCTTCTTCGCTTTTGCATAACGGATCGTGTATATCACATAGGTAACTGCCACATATAAAACTGCCGCCATCAGATATAACGTCAAAATCTTCTTCGCCGTTCCCACCAGATCCATGGAATAAATATTTCCCATTACCTCTGAAAAATGAAATACAAGATATGCCCCCAGCCCGGCAAGGAACGCTGCCGTTATCACTATCAGTGAAATAATGGTCTGTTTTCCGATATAGTCGCTGCGAAAATATCCCACCACTGCGCGATCCTTCCGTCCACCGTGCTCTTCATACGATGCCATCTTGGTCATTCTGAGAACCTTTTCCTGATTGATCATCTGACCTCCTGTCCGTTTCCGATAGACAACGCCGCAAAATAAATTCTGGAAACGCCCTGCTGCCTGCAGACCGCCGCCATCGCATCTATCGTACTTCCTGTCGTATAGATATCATCAATAATTACAATTGCATTTAATTTTACATCATTTTGCCCTGCTTTAAAAGCCTTTTTCAAATTATTTTGGCGTTCCTGCCCATTTAAAAGCTTCTGCGGAACTGTATTTTTTGTCCGAATCAGCCAGTTGTTCTCCACCCGGAGCCCTAACTGTTTTCCAATTTCCAATGCCAGAAGCTCCGCCTGATTGTAGCCTCTTTTGCGCTTCCGCGCCGGATGCAGCGGAACAGGGACCAATGCGTCTACCTTCCAGGAAAGGATCTGCCGCCCCAAATGCCATGCCATCTCTTTTCCGAAAAAAGCGGCGTATTCCTGCCTGCCCGCATATTTGAACCGGTAAACCGCCTTTTTAACGCTCGCATACCGGTACAGGCTGATCCCTCTGTCATACAGATGTTTTTTATGCAGACAGTCCCTGCAGTATTCCTGATTTTCATCAGAAAGCTCCTTTCCGCACTTCATGCAAAGCGGCTGTCTGACATAAACAAGTTTCGGTGCACAGCTTCTGCACACCAGCGCTCCCGCCGGTTTCACCGGTCTGTCGCATACAGGACATCTTTGTGGAAATAATAGCGTTTTGAAATCGATCAAACTTCCCCTTTCAGCTCTCTGATTCGAACGTCCAGACTGGTGTACCTGCGGTTTTCGCTTTCGTTTGCAATCATCTCCTGCACCACCTTGCGGCTTCCCAGAATCGTCACGCAGCCCCTTGCACGGGTGACACCTGTATACAGAAGGTTTCTGTTAAACAGGAGTCTCGGTCCTCCCAAAAGCGGCATAATCACAGCAGGATATTCGCTTCCCTGCGACTTGTGAATTGTAATCGCGTAAGCCAGCTCCACCTCTTCCATCTGCGGATAGGTATAGGTCACGCGGCGTTGCTCGTCGTATTCCACCAGCACCGTCTGTGCATATTCGTCAATTTCCCGGATTATCCCCATATCACCGTTAAAAATTCCAACTCCCTTGTCGATCGGGATGCCGTAACGGCTGACGACCTCCCATTCCAGCTGGTAGTTGTTTTTAATCTGCATCACCTTGTCCCCCTCGCGGAACAGGGTATCGCCCAGCTGAACCTCCTTTTTGCCCTCCGACGGAGGATTTAAACAGCTCTGCAGTACGCCGTTTAACGTCTCCACACCAAGGCTGCCTTTCCGCATCGGCGTCAGCACCTGGATATCGAACGGCGAAGCCTTTACATATTTCGGCAGCATCTCTCCTATCAGCTGCACCATATGCTTGTAGATAACAGGGACACTGTTCCTCTCCAGAAAAAAGAAATCCCTGCTTTTATTTGTCAGCGCAATCTGTTCTCCTTTGTTAATCCGATGCGCATTGACAACAATATCGCTCTCCTGCGCCTGCCGGAAAATTTTCTGTAGGCAGACGACAGGAAACACCTCACTGGCAATCAGATCTGCCAGCACCTGTCCGGGACCCACGCTCGGCAGCTGATTCACGTCCCCGACTAAAATCAACCTCGTCCCCGGGCTGACCGCCTTCAACAGCGACTGAAACAGGTGGATATCAACCATCGACATCTCATCGACGATAATCACGTCCGCCTCCAGCGGATTGTCCTCATTCCGTTCAAAGCTCGCCTTTTTGCCGCTTTCCGGCATCGCCCCGGACAGCTCAAGCATCCGGTGGATCGTCCGCGCTTCGTAGCCAGTTGCCTCCGTCATCCTCTTCGCCGCTCTTCCGGTCGGCGCCGCGAGGTAAAGATCCAGCCCTTCTCCTTCAAAATACCGGATAATTGTGTTGATCGTCGTCGTCTTACCAGTGCCCGGTCCGCCGGTCAAAATCAGAATGCTGTTGCGGACGCTCTCCAGAACTGCCTTCCGCTGCAGCTCGTCCAGCATCAGTCCCTCCTGCTGTTGAATCTGATCCACCCGTTTTAAAATTGCCTCCTCCTGCGCCGGGAGCAGCTCGCCCTCCGGCAGCATCGTCTGATTCAATTCCACCAGCATCCGCGCGCAGGCAAGCTCTGCGTAATAATACGAAAACGCATAACAGATCGTATCCTCGCCGTTTTTCTTGATGACCATTTTTTTATCCATCGAAAGGTTCGGCAGCTGATCTGCAATTGCCTCCTGCGGAAGGTCGAGAAGCGCTGCCGCGCGCCGGATCAAAACGCTGCCCGGCAGATACATGTGCCCTTCTCCGGACGCCTGCAATAATGTATACAAAATTCCGCTCCGAATCCGAAAATCCGAATCCGTGTGGATGCCGATTCTTGCGGCGAGTTCATCCGCCTTGCGGAAGCCGATTCCGTCAATATCATCCGCAAGCTGGTACGGGTTTTCTTCCAAAACCCGATAGAGCCTGCTGCCGTAGGTTTCATAAATCCGCACCGCCAGCGTGTTGGAAATCCCGTATTTCTGCAGATAGACCATTGCTTCCCGCATTTCGTGCTTTTCTTCCATCTGGGATGCAATATCCATCGCCTTGCGCTCGCTGATCCCCTTGATCTCCGCCAGGCGCTCCGGCTCTTCTTCGATAATCCGAAACGTATCCGCCCCGAATCGTTTCACAATCCGCGCCGCCAGCGAAGCGCCGACTCCTTTGATCGCCCCGGAGCCGAGATATCTCTCCATCCCCGCCGCATCCTCTGGCGACGAGAATTTGAACGAAGAAACTTTAAACTGACTCCCATACACCGCGTGCTCGGTAAAATCTCCCTCCAGCTCCAGAATTTCTCCCTCTTCCAGAGACTGAAATGTGCCAACGCAGGTGATCTCGTCGCCTGTATTCAATTCAAAAACGGTATAGCCGTTCCCGTTGTTACGATAAATAATGTGTGTTACAAATCCTTTCAGCTGTGCCACTGTTTTCTCCGCTGCTGTTATAATATAGGCTGCACCGCGCCGCCAACCACACCAACAGGCATTTTGAACACAAAAGGTCGCCCATGAAATAGGCGACCTTGTTATGATTCTGACAATGTTCCTGTTTTCGATACGCTTTGCATCTACGTTCTGGTTCCAATGGAATTACTCTCTGTATCCGCCCAGAAATTCTACATATTTGCCGGTTCCGATGGCTACTGCGGTCATCGGATCTTCTGCCGTCATCGTATTGATGCCGGTGTGCTCCGCAATCAGCTCTTCCAGACCGCGCAGCAGGCTTCCGCCGCCGGTCAGGACGATACCTCTGTCCGCGATATCCGCAGCCAGTTCCGGGGGAGTCTTCTCCAATACGCCGTGAATTGCTTCTACAATCTGCATTGTAGACTCTTTGAGTGCCTCTTCTGTTTCTTCCGAAGAAACCTTGATGGTCTTGGGCAGACCTGTTACCAGGTTACGTCCTCTGACTTCCATGTAGTCCGGCTCCGGTCTCTTATAAGCGGAACCGATTTTGATCTTGATATCCTCTGCGGTACGTTCACCGATCAGAAGGTTATGCTTCTTTCTCATGTAGCGGACAATCGCTTCGTCAAAATCATCGCCTGCGATCTTGATGGATGCGCTCACCACGGTTCCTCCCAGCGAAATTACCGCAATATCGGACGTACCGCCGCCGATATCCACGATCATGTTGCCGCAAGGTCTGGAAATATCGATACCAGCTCCGATTGCAGCCGCAATCGGTTCTTCAATAATAGAGACCTCTCTTGCGCCTGCCTGATAGGTTGCATCCTCAACAGCTTTCTTCTCTACCTCAGTTACGCCGCTGGGTACGCAGACTGCGATTCTGGGGCGGCGGAAGGTTTTTCTGCCGAGTGCTTTCTGGATGAAGTATTTCATCATCTTCTCTGTTACGGTATAGTCAGAAATAACGCCCTGACGAAGCGGACGGACTGCTACGATATTGCCGGGCGTACGTCCCAGCATCAGGCGCGCGTCCTCTCCAATTGCCTTGATCTTGTTGGTATCACGGTCAAATGCTACAACGGAAGGCTCCTTTAATACGACGCCCTTCCCTCTGATATAAACCAAAATGCTGGCTGTTCCCAAATCAATCCCGATATCTGTATACTGCATGCTATAATCTCCTTCCGTTCTGCTGCGAACGTACTGTACGTTCCAATCATTCCCTGTTCTGCTCTATGTTAATCAGGGCAAACTTCACCCTTTTTGGAATAGTCCGCGTCCATTATAGCGTAAAACCCCGGTATTGAAAAGGGGATTCAGAAAAATTTAACTTTTCAGCATCTTCTTTACATAATATCCTGTATACGATGCAGGATTCTTCGCAACTTCCTCCGGCGTTCCCTTTGCGATGACCGTTCCGCCGCGCATGCCGCCCTCTGGTCCGATATCGATCAGATAGTCCGCCGTCTTGATGACATCCAGATTGTGCTCGATTACCACAACGGTATTTCCACCCTCTGCAAGCCGATGCAGAATCTCGATCAGCTTCTGCACGTCTGCAAAATGCAGTCCGGTCGTGGGTTCGTCCAGAATATAGATCGTCCTTCCGGTGCTCCGTCTGGACAGCTCCGCTGCCAGCTTGATCCGCTGCGCTTCGCCGCCGGACAGCTCCGTAGAAGGCTGTCCCAGCTTGACATAAGAAAGCCCTACATCATATAGTGTCTGAATCTTTCTCTGGATGGACGGCACATTTTCAAAAAAGGTCAGCGCCTCCTCCACTGTCATATCCAACACATCGTAAATGCTCTTGCCCTTGTATTTGACGTCCAGTGTCTCTCGGTTATAGCGCTTGCCTCCGCAAACCTCACACGGCACATAGACATCCGGCAAAAAGTGCATTTCAATCTTGATAATGCCGTCGCCGCCACAGGCTTCACAGCGTCCGCCCTTAACGTTGAAGCTGAATCTTCCCTTTTTATAGCCTTTCGCTTTTGCATCCGAAGTCGATGCGAACAAATCGCGGATCATATCAAATACGCCTGTATAGGTCGCCGGATTGGAACGGGGTGTCCGCCCAATCGGAGACTGGTCGATCGCAATGACCTTATCCAGCTGCTCGATGCCGTCGATGCCCGCATGTTTTCCCGGAATACATCTCGCACGGTTTAAATCTCTTGCCAGGTGTTTATAGAGAATTTCGTTGACCAGCGACGATTTGCCGGAGCCGGAAACGCCCGTCACGCAGGTAAACACGCCCAACGGAAATTTCACATCGATCTTCTTTAAATTATTTTCTTCCGCGCTGCGCACAGTCAGCCAGCCTGTGGGCTTTCGTCTCGTCTCAGGAACCGGGATCTTCTTCGCACCGCTCAAATACTGACCGGTAATAGACTCCGGCGTATTCATGATCTCTTCCACGGTTCCGCTCGCAACAATCTGACCGCCATGGGAGCCTGCTCCAGGTCCGACGTCCACAATATAATCTGCTGCACGCATCGTATCCTCATCATGCTCCACGACGATCAGCGTATTGCCAAGATCCCGGAGATTCTTCAACGTTGCGAGCAGCTTGTCGTTGTCCCGCTGATGTAGACCGATACTTGGCTCGTCCAGAATATAGCAGACTCCGACCAGTCCGGAGCCAATCTGTGTTGCAAGACGAATTCTCTGCGCCTCGCCGCCGGAAAGTGTTCCCGTCGCTCTGGAAAGGGAGAGATAATCCAGTCCGACGTCGATCAGGAAGCCAACTCTTGCCCGGATTTCCTTTAAAATCTGGCTGCCTATCAGCTCCTGCTGTTCCGTCAGCTTCATATTCTGCAGAAACTGCGACAGCTCTCCGATAAACATTGACGTAATTTCGTATATATTTTTCCCGCACACGGTTACTGCCAGCGCTTCTTTTTTCAGACGCTGCCCCTTACACAGTCGACACGGTGTAATCCGCATAAATGTCTCGTATTCCTGCTTGGTGGCGTCCGATCCTGTCTCCCGGTATCTGCGCTCCACGTTCCGAATCAAGCCCTCGAACGCGATCGGATACTGTCCCTTGCCGCGCTGTCCTTCATAGTAGACCAGAACCTCTTTTCCACCGGTTCCATGCAGCAGAATATCCTGAATTTTCTGTGGATATTCCCCAAACGGTGTATCCAGATCGAAGTGATATTCTTTTGCCAGTGCCTGCAGGATCGCATTTGCAAAAGATCCCGGCTGCTGACAGCTCTGCCACCCAAGCACGGTAATCGCGCCCTGGTTGATGCTCAGCGTGCGGTCCGGAATCATCAGGTCGGAATCAAACTCCATCTTATATCCAAGTCCGTAACACTCCGGGCATGCCCCGAACGGGTTGTTGAATGAAAAGCTTCTGGGCTCGATTTCATCAATGCTGACGCCGCAGTCCGGGCACGAAAAGCTCTGAGAAAATGTCAGCATTTCCTCATCGCTTCCCACACGGTCTACAAACAGAAGTCCCTCCGACAGGTTCAGGACATTTTCGATCGAATCCGTCAGTCTGCGTTCGATTCCCGGCTTCACAATCAGACGGTCAACAACGATTTCGATATTATGCTTGATATTTTTATCTAACTGAATATTCTCCGCCAGCTCATACAGATTGCCATCAATACGGACTCTCACATAGCCGCTTCTCGCCGCGCGTTCCAGCACCTTCTCATGTCGTCCCTTTCGTCCGCGCACAACGGGTGCAAGCAGCTGCAGCCGCGTTCCTTCCGGCAGTGCCATGATCTGATCCACCATCTGATCGACGCTCTGTTTCTTGATCTCCTTGCCGCAGTTCGGGCAATGCGGAATACCGATTCTCGCATACAGTAGACGGAAATAGTCATAAATCTCTGTTACTGTTCCGACAGTAGAACGAGGGTTACGGTTCGTCGATTTCTGATCGATCGAAATCGCCGGAGAAAGTCCTTCGATCTTTTCCACATTCGGCTTCTCCATCTGTCCCAAAAACTGACGCGCATAGGACGATAGCGATTCCATATACCGCCGCTGTCCTTCCGCATAGATCGTATCAAACGCCAGCGACGATTTACCGGAGCCGGACAGTCCGGTAAAGACAACCAGCGCATCCCTCGGAATATCCACATCCACATTTTTCAGATTGTGCTCGTTCGCACCCCGGATTCTGATACAGTTCTTCTTTGAAAGTATTTTCTTTGCTTCTTCCATTTCTTCCTCACTCTATAGAAATAACATTCAAACGCATTCTTATTCAGGCGCTCAGTCCATATCCGCCAGCAGCTTTTTCAGATCTACCATCTGGTCGCGCAGCTCTGCCGCCGCTTCGAAATTCAGCTCTGCTGCCGCCTTCTTCATCTTCTTCTGCACGTCCGCAATCAGCTTTTCCAGCTCTGGACGGCTCATGGATTCCGGATCTTTTTCGAAAGCAGTCTCTGCAGGCTTGATCTCCTTCGTGATGCTGATCAGATCGCGGACGGCTTTCTTAATTGTCTGCGGTGTAATTCCGTGTGCTTCGTTATAAGCCTGCTGCAGCGCACGTCGGCGCTCCGTCTCGTCGATCGCCCTCCTCATGGAATCGGTGATCGTATCCGCATACATGATAACGTGTCCCTCCGCGTTACGCGCAGCACGTCCGACCGTCTGAATCAGTGACGTCTCCGAACGCAGAAATCCTTCCTTATCCGCATCGAGAATTGCTACCAGCGTAATCTCCGGAATATCCAAACCCTCTCTCAGCAGGTTAATGCCCACCAGCACATCGAATACATCCAGACGCATATCCCGGATAATCTCGGAACGCTCCAGCGTATCCACATCGGAGTGCAGATAACGAACACGAATTCCCACTTCCCTCATATAATCCGTTAAATCTTCCGCCATGCGCTTCGTCAACGTCGTAATCAGAACTTTATTGTGATGTGCGGTCTCTTTCCGAACCTCCGCAATCAAATCGTCGATCTGTCCCTCTACCGGACGAACGTCGATTTTCGGATCAAGCAGTCCGGTCGGACGGATAATCTGCTCCGTCCGAAGCAGCTCATGCTCTTCTTCATAAGGTCCCGGCGTCGCAGAAACGAACATCATCTGATCGATCCGCTGTTCAAATTCTTCAAAATTCAGCGGTCGGTTATCCAGCGCAGACGGCAGACGGAAGCCATAATCTACAAGCGTCTGCTTCCGGGAACGGTCACCCGCATACATACCGCGAATCTGCGGAATTGTCATATGCGACTCATCGATAATAATCAAATAATCATCCTTAAAGAAATCCAGCAACGTAAACGGCGGTGCACCCTCCGGCATCCCGTTTAGGTGTCTGGAATAGTTTTCGATTCCGGAACAAAATCCCGTTTCCCGGAGCATTTCAATATCGAAATTCGTCCGTTCGGAAATACGCTGTGCCTCCAGAAGCTTGTCCTCTCCTTTGAAAAAGCGGATTCTGCCTTCCAGCTCCTTTTCGATTTCATCGCAGGCCTTATTAATCTGCTCCTGCGGCACAACATAATGGGACGCCGGAAAAATAATGACATGCTCCAGCGTGTTCTGCACCTGCCCATTTAACGGATCAACCTCCGTAATCCGATCGATTTCATCTCCGAAAAATTCTACCCGGATCAGAAATTCGCTTCCCTGCGCCGGATTGATCTCAATCACATCCCCTCGCACACGAAAGCAACCGCGGTTTAAGTCCATATCATTGCGGTCATACTGAATCGCCACGAGCGCCCGCAGCACATCGTCTCGATCCTTCTGCATTCCCGGGCGCAAGGACACACTCATCCCCGAAAACTCATCCGGGGAACCCAGACCGAAAATACAGGAAACGCTGGCGACCACAACAACATCCCGCCGTTCCGAAAGAGACGCCGTAGCGGACAACCTCAGCTTATCGATTTCATCGTTGATCGCGGAATCCTTCGCAATATAAGTGTCCGTGGACGGGACATACGCTTCCGGCTGATAATAATCATAATACGATACAAAATATTCTACCGCGTTTTCTGGAAAAAATTCTTTAAATTCCCCGTATAGCTGTCCCGCCAGCGTCTTATTGTGCGCAATAACAAGCGTCGGTTTATTCAGCGCCGCAATCACATTCGCCATCGTAAATGTCTTGCCGGAGCCGGTAACGCCAAGCAGGGTTTCAAACTGATTGCCTTCCTGAAACCCCTTCACCAGCTCCGCAATCGCCTGCGGCTGGTCGCCAGTCGGCTGATATTCACTGTGTAGTTTGAAAATCTGCTGTTCCTGTTCCATTCTTTCCTCCGCTCATTTCCTGTCACTTACCTTGCATTCTGCGCCCGTTATTCGTCAAACTGCAGGAACAGTCCGCTGTTTATCCCAGTATACCACATTCTTTAAAAAAAGTATAGAAACAAAAGAACATTTGTTCTGTTTTATTCTATTTTTGTCGATTCGAATTTTCCGGAAACCAGCCCTTTTTCACCCGTTCCTCCTGCTCATACAGCTCCTGAATGCTCCACAGAAACGTGCAGCCTAAAACACCCAGAAATACCGACGGCATTTCCCGTCCGGAGCATACAGAAAGTCCGAGGCAGATCCCCCCTGCCGCAAGGAAAACCGGCCAGCACCGTTTCGTAAAATAGTATTCTGCCCAGATCACAATCGGATGAAAAATTCCGATGACCAGAAAACTGATTCCTGCTGTCAGGATACCCGAAAAGTTCATAGCTTCTTCCTCCCGCGCACAGCCTTTTTCCGACAATAGAATGCACGTTCTCAGAGCATTCTATTGTCTTGAATGAAATTACAGATTTGTAAATGGCATGCGTCAACTGTAGCATTTCTTTTACTATATGCATCCATCTTCATTCTCGCGCTATATCCCGTTTTTCTTTTATCAAAAATTTATGGCAGAAATTTTTGATCCGGGTTACAGATTTTCTTCTATCAAAAATGTACAGATTACAGATTTTTCTTCCGTCAAGAAACACTTGTAGAGCCTTGTCCCATCTGTTAAACTAATGGAAAAGGGATTTGGCGGCAAACGTCGGAATCCACAAAATTTATTCAAAGGAGATTGCTTATGGAACTGCAAAGCGCACTTGAAAACCGGAAAAGTATCAGATCCTATCTTTCCAAAGACGTGGAACCGGAAAAGCTTACCGCATTGATTGAGGCTGCTTCTCTTGCTCCCTCCTGGAAAAATTCTCAGACTGCACGTTATTATGTCATTCACACTCCCGAGAAGCTGGAGCAGATTCGCGCTACCCTCCCGGAATTTAACCGTAAAAACTGTGAACAGGCTCCGGCTCTGATTATCACAACTGTTGTCCTGAACCGTTCCGGCTATGAACGAAACGGCGAGCCTACCAATGAACTCGGTAACGGCTGGGGCTTCTATGACTGCGGACTCGGCAGCATGGCTCTTCTGTTAAAAGCAACCGAGCTCGGTCTTTCCACCCTCGTGATGGGCATCCGTGATGCAGCAAAAATCAGAGAAATTCTGGAAATCCCTGAAAATGAAGCGGTCGTAAGCGTCATTTCCGTCGGCTACAGCGATGCTGATCCGGAACGTCCGGCGCGCAAACCGCTCGAGAAACTGGCACGTTTCTTCTAAATAATTTTTCAAAAAAAGGAGCGCAGTGACATATTCTCAAAAGCCTGACTTTTGAGAACGCATCGTCTTCCTGCTGCTCCTTTTTTTATTATGTTCCTTTTTCGATACTACTTGCTCAATTTATTTTTTACATTTATTATTTTTCTGCATCTATCATTTTTTTCTCTCATTTTTGCACATGCCGAGTTTGTGTCAAGTTCGCGCAGACACAAATCTCGCGATTGAAAAATTTTATTTTTCAATTTTTTTCACTGCCCAGACATCTTTTGATTTCTCTTCCGATATCCTTCAATTCATCTGCCAGCGTTCCAAGCTCCAGCTGCAGCTTCTGATCGGCTTCCAGTTTTTCAAAATCTCTGACTTCTTCCTGGATAAACATAATCAGGAAACTGATCAACAACCCAATACAGCAAATCCACACCGCGTGTACGCCGACTGCGTCCGTTACAATACCGCCCAGTGTCGCCCCAATGGCAAATACCAGAATAAAGGAATAATACTGAAGGCTTCTCTGCCGGATTTTTTTATCCTTCGTTTCCGTATAGGCGCACCACAGATCCGTCGCACTTCTTAAGTTTCCGATGCACATCGTCGTTGCCATTGCGTTTCCTCTAATTTTCCGGAAGCTGTCCACCTGCATTGCACAGGAAAAAGAAATCAGTGCATTTGCGGGAAGGCTCATTCCGGCCGGGAAAAATCCCGCTGCAAACAATACGACTATTTCCAATAGCAGTACCAGCTGTCTCCAATGGATTTTTTCGCTCTTTCCAAAGTGGAAATGGACCTTCTGCGCAACAAAAATACCCGCTGTAAAGGCTAAAATCGGCACCGCGTACCGAACTGCTCCACTCCAATCCATCTGTGCAAGATGATTTCCCAGCAACACGATATTGCCGGTCTGCGCATTTGCAAATACCTTATCCCGGCAAACGTAGGTGTACGCATCCTGAAATCCGCCGCACAAACAAAGCAAAATTCCGACAACAAACGATTCTGACATTTGACCATGATAGCTTCTTTCCATCTCGATAAACTCCTTTGTACCTCTCTGCTGCACCGGAGCCAGGCTTCTCCGCCTGCGGCAAGTCATATAAACAACATAATTCCACTTCACCGCAATAGGATCCTCGCGTAGCGTTTTTTGTTGGATAGGAAACTTCGTTTCTATACGATTAAAAAAAGGATTTCTGCTTTGCAGAAATCCTTAAGAGGCGCGAACCGGATTTGAACCGGTGATAAGGGTGTTGCAGACCCGTGCCTTACCACTTGGCTATCGCGCCATATTATTAAATGACTCCGACGGGAATCGAACCCGTGTTACCGCCGTGAAAGGGCGATGTCTTAACCGCTTGACCACGGAGCCTTATTTAAGCTCCCCCTGTTGGACTCGAACCAACGACACTGCGGTTAACAGCCGCATGCTCTACCGACTGAGCTAAGGAGGAATAGACCCTTCTCTTGGGTCCTACCTGAAAGTATTTGTCCAGTTCCCTGTTTCATACCTTCAAAACTGAACACTGAAATCCTCTTTTGTATCTTCCACATCCATTCCCAACCTGTCAGGATAAGCCCTCGACCGATTAGTAT